>NFZD01006657.1_pt1 | contig 32213 bp, 55 predicted proteins | sample 1095381 | NCBI WGS metagenome assembly NFZD01 (sample SAMN03609891, study PRJNA323583) | gut metagenome | isolation source: feces | host: Rattus norvegicus | place: Denmark: Riget | collected 2013 | reverse complement strand
CCTATTCAGCTAAACAGATATTCAGATGTTTATATATTTTGCTATACAGATAATTAGCTATTTAGCTATATGTATATATAGATATATAGATATATAGATATATACATATCCATATATACAGATGTACAGATATATATACATCTATATATACAGATATACAGATATACAGATAGCCAAATATACAGATATATCATTACAGTTCTATCTCCAGTTCCGGTTCCCAGTCGCCTGGCTCTGTAAAACTTATACTGGCATTGCCGCTAAACAGACGACATTTCACGTTGGTACATCTGTTTCTCAATAAAGGAATTGCTTCCGCTTCACGTGAGAACAAAACTTCTCCTGTATCAGAAAGGGCCTCTATCAGAAAAGATGTTTCGTATTCCTGATCTGCAGTAGGTGTAAAGGTAAACATATAGAAAAAGAGTCCGGCACGTCCTTCGTATTCTTTTCCGAGTTGCCACGAGATAGAGTAGGAGAGTGGTTCATTTTCTGCGTTACCGGTTTTCAAATCAAGAATGCGATAATGACAGCCTAATGTCAAGCGCATAGAGTGAACGCCTGCGGGTATTGCATCCTTAACAGTAATCTTCGCCTTGCTTACAACACGGTCGAGACTCACGCTCTGACTCTGGCTGGTTTCACTGTTCACTTCAAGAGGATAATTCGCCCAGAATGTTTCAGTCACCTTTTCAGGAGCAAATCTTGTCGGGCTACCAGGTTCATTGTCGTCGGTGCTGCTGTGAGCCAAAAAGAAAATATTATGCGAGCCATAAGGCAGTTTCATTTCAAGAAGAGATGATGTCTGGATGGTATTCTTTTGTATGAGTTCATCGCCAATGTAGTCCCAGTAGGAGAGGGTAGTGGCAAGCTTAGATAAAGCCTGTCCTCGCGATACTGCACTACGTGACCAGTTGGCGATATCACCTATTCCACCATAAGACACCTCAAGAAAGTAAGGTGAGAAGCTGATACTCTTTTCCTGGTGTGTCACTTCCAGTTCCGGTTCTGCTACTGAATTTTCAGACATTTCCTGTTTTGTGCATGAAGCAACCATGCAAGCTGCCAAAAGGCAAGTTAGATAATTTCTTTTCATAATTATTTATTTTGATTGTTATATATTTATATAACTCTGTTTTCGATATTATTGTACCTATTTTCAGAAAAAAAATGTATCTTTGCATTGCATATTCGCATAAATCAACCGATTTTCGGATTTGAAAGATTCAACACCAACCCCTCCCGGGTACAAAGGAAGTACATTTCGTAGTGTGCTTCCTTTTTCATTTTTCATTCTCTGAATAAAAAGTTCGGAATATTCACCCCTAAGTTCGGAATATTCGTACCTAAAGTTCGGATGTTTCACCCTTAAAGTTCGGAATATTCGTACCTAAAGTTCGGAACTTTATCCCCTTTATTACTGTATAGCATTGTAAATTAATAAGTTACTCTTGTTATATATCTATTATCTAATATGGATTATAAGATACGATAGTTTATTTATATATACATAAATGAAGGAATATCGAACTAATTATAATAAAAGATATTATGATATATAGATATATACTTTTTTTTACATTTTTGAAAATCAGGGTTTTACATGTATAAAGGTACTAAACTACCGAACTTTTGGGGTGAAAACACCGAACTTTTGGGGTAAAAGTACATAACTTTATGTACTAAACTACCGAACTTTTAGGGTGAAACTACCGAACATATTATATATTTGGTGCAAACTTACCGAACTTTAAACATTAGATAAAAACTACGATTGTTTCCCTATTTGGAAATTTTACTGCTTTATATTTCCGTTTTAGGAAATTATTCGTATATTTGCCAAAAAATATAGAAAATATGAGATTATTGATAAATGAACGAATAAAAGAGGCCGGTATAACAAAAACTGAACTTGCCGAAAGATTGGGTATATCAGCTTCGAGTTTAGCAAAACGCCTGAACGGTCAGGCTAAAATAGATATTCAGTTTCTTGAAAGCATAGCAAAAGCTCTGAACATTTCTGTTGTGTCTCTTATGGATGATGATGCGTCTGAATGTGTCGCTACTTACAATGCGGACGGATATACATACGAAGTGAGGCGCACAACGAATAAAGAATGAAAATTACACACCTTAAAACTTATGAATCATGGCTAAGAAAGTAAACCCTGAATCAGACAATGCTCTCGTAAAGGAACTCCGTGATGTGGAGTTTATCAAACAACCATATCTCTATGCGATGATTGGAGCTGACTTTACTTTGGTTCAGAGGAGTATTATGATAGAAATAATGAACTCTCTCCAAGTGCGATTCAATGCTTTTTTAAAGCATCAGAAGATTACAGATGAGACTGGGCAGCTTTCACTTTTCACAGAAGAAGAACGTCATAAAGAAATAATGACGTTTAAAATCAGTGCCGCATCATTAGGTGTAAAACCTAATCAGTATGCCGAATTGCAGGAGGCGTGCAATAATTTAGATAAAATTCATTTTTCGTTTCTGGAATACGATAAAATTACTGGCACGTATATGAGAACATACGCCAATCTGTTTTCAACTATTTCTATACCTGTAATGCTTAATTCAAATTACAAATACAAGTATGAACATAAGGATGAAAATGATCCTGATAAAGGGAAAAGACGACGTTCCAACTACATTGTAGTTCGTATGGACACAAAGGTATTGGAGTATTTGTGTAATCTTAATAACGGACAGGGATATATAGACCATATATACCGCATAGCCCGTATAAGCAAGTGCAAGCGTACTCCCGGTATTTATATATATTTAGCGAGGTGGGCCAAGGATTTTAGTAAAAAAGCGGTTGACTATGTGGAGTTGAAAAAGTTCCTCGGAATAATCACCGAAGTGGATGAAAAGACTGAGGGAGGTAAATCCAATAGGATAGAGGTTGATAAATATCCTAAGTTCAGTAAATTCTGTAAAGAGGTTATGGAGCCGATAAAGAAAGACCTCGACCGTCTTGCAAGCGAGAATCAGGTAGAGTTTTCATTTGAATACGAGCCTGTATATAAAACTACTGTAAAACGTGGTGATCCAGAAGAGCTTCTGTTTAAAATAAAGCTTAGTGGACTGGGAGAGGAACTGCGCAAACAACGCAAACTGTTACATGGTCCGGCTGACATTTGGAATCTGCTACGTGCAGAATTTAAGTTTACAGATTCGGACATCAAGGCTTTGTCTGATATTCTTACTCCTGATATGTCAGATGCGTTTCGTTTGGAAGTTATGGCTTTAATTGAGAGAATGAAGAAATTTAAGGTAAATAATAAGAAGGCATACGCAATAACATCTTTGCGTAACTATATAACGCAGAATAAGCCAGAAAATACGGAAACCAAACCAATTGAATTATCGCCAAAACTTATAGGTGAAAATTTGCAGTGTACAACTGAGGCACCTGTATATAGTGATGATGACATAGAGAAATGGAATAGGTTTATGACCATGATAAAGGATAGGGTAGGAAAGACTGATTTTGATAATTGGTTCTCCTATATCAGATTTGTTTCTTTTAAGGATAATAAACTGACTCTATTGGTACCCACAAAATACTTTCCTGAATATATAGAAGACGACAAGCATCGTGATAGCTATTTTTCTACTATAAGAGATATATTCGGCAAAAATACTGAACTATATTACAAGATAGAGAAACTTTAAAGAGTGACAAATAAATAACCGCCCATTCGGGCGGTTATGCTTTGTGCTTTGTCATTATCGTAACAAATATCGACTGTCACATAAAATAGCAACGGAATCATCAAGTTTCTTTAGTTGTTCTTTTGAGCATGAATCCATACAAAGTACAATTAGGCCGTTTATAGTTTTTATCTTTTCTTCTTCATTCAAGGATAAAGCTTTAAAATAGCTATGGCATTTATATTTCAGCAATTCGGAAGGAAAATCGTATTTTGATTTTGCATAGTCTATCATAAGAAATACAATTTCCTTCTTCGACATAAGTTTATCATTGTTTTCAACATAAGGAAAGACTTTAGTTTTTTCTTCGTAAAAGTCCTTTAGACTTTTATATTCTACCCCAAAAGGTTCTAATATTAAGTTAATAGATACCAAATTAATAATAGCTTTTTCTCTATTTCCCTTATGAATGTTATCAAGACATATATTTTCTAATTTATATATAGCAAGTCTGATTTGTTTAATCGCTCTAAGTAAAGATTTTGCTTTTTCATCCATATTTTTTAATGTTAAGTATTAATAAATATAAAGTTTATTCCTGCACTCCCTCTTCCTGAATATAGTCGTTTTCGTCAATACATAGAGTGAACGTCTCTACGTCCGATAATTCTATGAATATCGCATACCAGTTGTTAAGAAACGGACCGTAAGTAGAGTAGTGTATATCCTCTGTCTCTACATTGATATTAGCAAGTTCCTTTCTTGTTTCCTGCTGTGTTCTAAGCCATGCTATGAACTTCTTCATGTGCAATACAGCTTCTGTCGTTGCTTCATAACAGACATCTTTATCATTAGCTATGTTATTATCGGCCTTCACCATGAAATAAATCACGTGAGTAGGCTTAATCTTACCTCCTTTGATGCTGCCTTCCTGCGAAAGCTCATAGCCCACACATGGCGATTTGATTTTAGGCAGATTGGATATAATGTTCGGTATGCTTACAATGTTGTCGAAAAGAAAAAATCTTTTGTTCTTACCGGTCTTTCCCGGAGTGTGCTGCATGGGCTTGTATTTAATTGCCCATTCTTCGATAATATCTTTAAAGTCTTTCATCTGTTCTGTTTCTTTTGATTAATTTGAATCTTTTTATACCTGGAGCCACATAGCCAAAAAACAGTGAGTAGGGGCGTGCATAAATCTTATTGTCTATCAATGAGCGGTATATTACTAACTTCTCCCTTGTTTCGGAATGCGTAGCAATATACAATAGCTTGTACAAACCACCTTTGAAATGCTTGTAGATTTTACTCATATCATTTCATCTTGAATTTATATTTGCTGCGATCAAACTGTTCATGGAAAGACACAAGCACGCCATTTTCCACAAACTCCTGATAAAAGGATGATACCAGAACTTCCAGTCTCCGGAGCTGATGGCGTAACTCCATAGCAAGCAACGGACGTGACTGACGGTCGCCCTGTTCCTTCCATGCCTGGTATAGCTGATTGTAGCGTGCATCCTTACTTCTGTCTACAAGCTCGATAGGCTGTCCTGCTCCGACACCCATATCGACAAAATACAGGTAGTAGTTGAAGAAGAAGGAAATCTTCTTCGTGTCGCCATTCGCTCCGTTAAAAACTTTCGCATACATACGTCTGTAACTCTTTCCGGTGCTTTTCTTTGCCGCCGGAGTATTACGGTAGCCGATGTACGGACCGGGAAAACCTCCCGGCCATACATGCTGAGTTTCGTAATTGCTCCTGAACTGCTGGATCATATTGTTCGCCCAGCGAGTCAGATCAAGAAACTCGTCCTCTAATGCTTCTTTAATTCCTTTTTGTGTCATTGGTTGTTTTTCAAATATTCCACAAACTTTTCTCCGTCCTTATGAATCAATGCTAAGCTTTTAGAAACAAGGTGATAACTCCATCCACTATGATCCTGACTTTCTAAAAGTTCTTTGCAGGCTTTGAATCTGTCTTCCTCCGGATCTTCTCTGTTTAGAACCTGAACCAGCTCAAGCATACATTTCAAATCCAAACCATGATATATATCCTCTAATCTTATAGGCACAGCATTATCCCATACTTCAAGATATTCCTCAGCTATAATTCCACGGGCTTTTTTCTTATATACTTTTATAAGTTTAGAAATACGGGACTGGAATCTCCTTTTCTTCTTTTTATATTTACGAATATCCTCTTTAATGACTCTGTCATATTCCTTTTTGCTCATACCGGTAAGTTTTATATAACAGGTACTTTTGCTATCATAGGAATAAAGAGTTCTATTATTGAACTTGACGAAACAATCTTCGCCAGTTCTTTTCTTATAGCCTCTCATTTGGCGGAATGCGTCTTCAACTGTCTGTCCTGGATTTAGTTTTATCTCTTGCATGATGTATGTTTCTTTACAAATTAAACATAATGTACATTATTTAATTATTTTTAAACCGCTTCCAGAAGTGGAATCGGTACTTGCGAAGTAGCTTGTTTTCGTATAGAATATTTTTATTCTGATTTTCAAGTTCCTTGATTCTTGCAGCATCTTCTACGGCTTCCTTACGATTTGAAGACAGCATATTTTTGCAGTCTTCTAATTCTTTTTGGCAACAAGTTAATGCATTTTCCTTAACAGCAATATATTTTTCTAAAGATGTTATTTGCACTTTTAAATCGTAGTTTTCGCTTTCCAACTCTTTCATGCGATTGTCTTTAAGATATATCTTGGCTGTTTCTTTTTCTATCCAGTCCAGTCGATAATTATACTCTGAGATTTTATTCTTATAAAACTCCTCATTTTTCCTAAGAGTTTTTAGTTCTTGCATATAGGAGTTTTTTCTATACTTCTCAAGCTCACTCTCCATAGCCTCCAGTTTGGACCGCTCGATTATAACCTTGTCTGTAAATTCTTCCATAATACTATGCTGTTTTTCTCTTTACATAATCCAGTTTATAACACAATGCCTCACACAACACACGAGCCATATTTACCTCTACGGCATTACCGATAAACTTCTTCTGGTCTGCCTGTGTACCGATGAGCTTGTAGTCCTCCGGAAATCCCATAATCTTTTTAAGCTCAGAGATACGAAGCATTCTCATTTTTATATCTATGATTCCGTACATAGCCATAAACTCTTTAATTAGAACTGTCATCGGGCTGTCATCTTTGTTTAGCTTTATCCCGAAACCGCCTTCAGCTTCTACCAGGTATGGAGGCATCTTATCCATTCTTGCTATCAATGTAAAGCATGGGTTATCTACTGAGCCACCTGCACTGGCAAACTGGGGATTCATAAGGTAATGCCATTTGTGGTTGGATGCAATTATAGGAGTTATAAGATTCTGCTTTGGCACTGTTGTAATAGCCGGGCAGGGTGTTTCTATACTTCCCAATTGGCCACCTCCTGAATAATAGTTCATAAAGAAAGGTGTTACCAACGATAATCTGTCTTTTGTCAATAATGTAGGACATGGCAATTCGATATCTTTTGCTTTGTCTTTAAAATTATATGAACATAGAAAACGAGTATTAATCAGTGCCAGACGGTCTTTTGTCGTAACAGTTGGTGCAGGAACTTCTACCGAATGGTTTTGTCCGTTACCATAGTATGCCGACACAAAGGCATGATGATCTTTGCATGTGATAGTACCGGCAGGTTCGTCCACTGAAATATTCTTACTTTCCGGATGACCGCTGAACTGCTTGGACAGAAAGTTCACTTTTGCAAGTGCAAGTCTGTTTTGTGTAGCAACTGTAGGACATGGTTCATCAATACCCGGTGCCTGGTATTTGCCATTCTTGTTCATAGAATTATATTTTACAATGAATGCATCCTTACCACCAGCCACAAATTTTATCAATCCGGCATAGATACGTTCCAGAGTCTTTTCAGCCAAAGGTTTTTTGCGGCAGAAGATACTTTCTCCTTCATCTGAAAAATCAAGAACTTCTTTTACCGGCTTCCAGCTTTGCAGACCTCCAAACATATCTTTCTTACCGTCTTTGCAGTGTGTCGGTTCTGGGAATGCGAATGGCAGATTATGCTTTGCGAATATCCCGAAGAATCTTTTGCGCGTGGTATATGCTCCGTAATCGGCAGCATTGAGAATACGCCAGTCGAAATCATAGCCATAGCGCATTACGTTTCTTTTCCATAACTCATAGCAACGGCCTTTATCCTTGCTGAGCGGTTTTCCTTTTTCGTCCATATCGCCCCATGACATAAACTCTTCTACGTTCTCTATCTGAATATAGTCTGGGTTTATGCCCTCAATGTAGCGGAAAAGATGCTCTGCAAGTGTCCTGCTGTCTGCATCACGAGGCTGTCCGCCCTTTGCCTTGCTGAAATTTGTACATTCCAGTGAAGCCCATAGAACGACGTAGGCATCCGGGTATAAGAGTTTCATCTTCTCTACATGTGCAATCAGATCTGTAAGGTCGAGTGTCCGGATATCCTCGGTGAAATGAAGTGCGTCCGGATGGTTGGCCGCATGGCTGGCTATGGCATTTGCATCGTGATTGACACAGGCTATAACCTTCGCACACGGTTCATTGAAACATAAAGCTGATTCTACTCCGGTTGATGTTCCTCCAGCTCCGCAAAACAAATCAATATATAACAATCGTATCATTTCTTTATCTGTAAAATTTGAAATGTGAGTGTGTACCCTTCGGACGCACATTTCGGTTAAACTTTGTATGGTCTTTTCCGCCGTTCTTTCTGGGTACGAAACGGCTCTTACCGAATATTTTAAAATAGAATGGGATGTGGCGTGAGGTTTGACGTGCAACAAAAGTTGTCGTCCTTCTCATACGTTCTCTTATTTCAAACAAATCGTCTCTACATAACTCGGTTTGAGGAAACCTTGAAATTGCTCCTAAAAATGGATCATTTTGAATGTCTCTTAGAAGAGCTGCATTATCTGAGTAAGATTGAATTTTAACAAGCCTTCCGTTTATTTTTAATCTGTATGTTGTAACACTATCGCTTGTAGCTGTATCTACAAAAATCTGCTTTTCGCTGAACGCTTCATTAGGACACGGTTCAATATTTATCGGCTCTTTGCTGAAATACACCTTTGACGGATTGCATAATTGTTCTTTCAGCCTTTCAGCCATATCTTTTGTTAAGATATATTCCGCTCCCCTATCCAAATCCTTGCCGAAGTTCTGAATGATGTCATCCGCGTTTTTATATTCAGAAGTTGCAGCCTGTAACATTTTTGTTGCATCGGCGAAAGATTGTGCCATGCTGCTTATTTCTTTTGCAACTTTCTCCCATCTGGGAATGAGAAATTGCATTTTGACTTCACTCTCTGGGCCTGTAGCCAATGATATATTCCGTATGTCTTGAGCTACCCTATCCCTTTGTAGCCGTTTTAATGACAATACAATCTCTCCTACCGGAATACCCATGCCATAAGAGATAGTACGGATAGCTTCGGCTATATCATTTTCGCTTACCTCTTTTTGGGGAGTACCCCTCCGTGATATAATTAGTGCATCAATCTCTGTGCCGTCATCCAGATATGTCAGCATGCCTGGTTGCAGCTTTCTGTTAAGATCCTCACATCTCATCTCTCTATGTCTTTCACGCAACCATTCTATTAATGATTTATTTTTGTTCCACATAGGCTCCAGTCTTTAGAGATTTTTCCATTTCATCTTGTAGTTTATCAAGCAATCCGCATTCACCATGACAGAAGTATCGGAACTCCTTCTGCTGTTTTTCGCAATAGAAACTTCTTTCGTCTATCTCTTTGTGGTACGGACACATGATGCGAGCTTTCAGCAGTGCGACATCTATAGCCTTTGTTATTCCTTCTCTATATCCTTTGCGATATGGATCACGAAGGTTTTCCGCTTCTCTCTTTGCCCTTGCATATTGATTCTTTGCCGCTTCCATGTGGTGATAAAACTTACTTAGAAGTGTGAATCCTATGCGGTCGGTACGCATCTTTTCGTTATGCAGCTTTTGAGGGTTCTTTACTATCTCCGGACGTGAGCCATGCATATAGATAAGGCCTGCGTATGGGGGAACTTCTTCGGGAGAAATCAGTCCTTCCGGAACGGCATAGTAGAAGTAGTTCGGCTTATCGGTGGTGTCTGCATCGGATAGAAGCATGTGTTTTTTTGATTTATGCTTCAGGTCATTCTTGAAGTCAGCCCTTGAAACTTTTATCTCTATCTCATACCAGTAATGAGATTTTGTGAGGATAAGTACATCACTTTCCCAAGTAAAGACATACATATTGCAAAGGAAAAATTCCGGCTGCGACATTAGGTTTCGGAGTCCTGCCTGTATGCTTAGTTCTGTATATTCATATTTGTGTTTTACTCCCATAGGTAGACATGTTTAAACTTCCTCGTATTTTTCAAGACGCTTTTTCAACTTGTAATTTATTTCATTAAGTTGTGAAATTTCGATATTCCTTCTGCTAAGAGCAAGTTGAAGGTCTCTGTTTATTGCTTTAAAGTTTTCTACTTGCTTTTGCAGCTTTTCTACCGGAGGCAGACAATTCTCTCCGTAGTTGATTCTTGCCTGCAACTGCTTGACTTGCTTTGCCAATGCCTCATTACGTGCCTGCTCTCTTCTGTAATCCCGATAGAGATACTTAAAAAGTACTTCTATCGGGATATCCAAGTCCTTGTTCCATTTACTTTCCATCACTGCCGTCCTGCTTAATGTACCAGTCAAATGATTCAAGAGGTTTATCAACAACTACAATGGCATCATTTGTACGTTTAAGTACACCTTTATGAATAAGTTGTCTAATTAGTTTTAGACCTGAACCAAAACCATATCTGCAGTCAAGTACATTAATTGGAGAAGTACCGATACCTTTTCCACCCAAGGATTTATCAGTTATACCAAGATTATGACATACACGTGCTGCTGCAGACAACTTTTCATAATCATAGTCTTCAAATTCAGGATCAGAGTCCGCTTCGGCATCATACGAATAAACATCCATAATAGCTGTCTCTGTAATTGATGCTATCTCGTAATCGACAATAGTTCCCTTCATGCACTCGTCCAGACGTTTCACTGCTTCACGGAAATTGGATGCCTGTACCAGGTAATGTGTTGCTGTCTTTTTTTCTGCTCCGGATTTTTCGTCCAGAGTGATAAACATAAGCTTGCATTTGAACCATCTGTCAGCTTCTTCCGCGTCAGAAGGAAATACTTCTCGGTAATTGGCTCTCTTTATATCTGAAACTGTGTACTCTCCTTGTATGAACGGAGTCATTTCTTCTATCAGTCTCGCTTCGGCTTCTGTGAAGCTGAGTGCATCTACCAGGTAAGGTTCTGTAACCTTCTTGTTCATTCCGTTTTCCGCTGTCTTTTCGTAGCGGATTTTTCCCTCAAACCATGTGTGCATCATAATTTATCCTCCAATATTTTTTCACGTTGTTCTATCATTGCGTCGGCCATATTGTATGATATTTTTGCAATTGTTTTATTATCTAATTGAACTTTTGAATTATAGTCTTTCCCAAAGAATTTTCTTATCCTGTTTTTTAAGGTTAGATTTTCTGATACAGTTTTCTGCATCAATACCTTCATCGCCTCCATAGCGATATGGTCTCTGCTTATATTACTTCCCATTGTTTAAATTTTTATGTTGATATATTAGTTATGCATTGCGTCCTTTCAGCCAAAGGATAGTCATCACGCAGTAGTTTGCAAGATCCAGGAATGTGTCCTGCAGTTTTTCATCCTTCACCTGTGCATCCCCACCCTTCTTTAGCAAGGATTCTATGCGACGTATCTTGTCGCCTATACGTATCTTAGCTACCAGGATTCCGTCCTCGTCCATAGATTTCTTGAAGCTGTCGCCATAATCAGCATTCTTTTTGCGGTAGGTTTCTGTCTGTATATTGCTGATTTCGCACATGAATAGATTTTCTTCTGAATAATCACCATAGCAGTGTCTTGCCATACTTGTTATATGGCGAAGATATTCTATGCGGTCTGCATCGGATGTTTCTTTCTTGAAACATTCCGAATACATATTTACTATCCTTTCCGGTAATATCTTATTATATCCTCCTGCCCTAAGATCGTATGTGTAAAGATTGCCAAGTTCCTCTGCAAAGAGTGTAACGCTGTCTGTCTGTTTATTTGTTTCCTGCATAATATTATTCTTTAGTTATACTTTTATCTGTTTTATCTGTCGGTTTTTGTTTTGGAGTTATCATTTCCATTATCTTATCAAATACAGGTGGAACGGCCATACCCTTTTCGCATTCTTCTTCAGTTTCTTCGAGCATACTAAACCATATATATCGCTGATCAATACATAATCTTTTCGACATATCGTATAGATAATCCTTCGCCTTTTCCATATCGTATCTATTTTTTATAGATATCTCCATTATAGCTTCCATACTTTTTAAACTCTCAACCTTCATGGCCAATATCTCAGCGAATTGCTCACGGGTATATTTCCTATATAAATATAAAAATCGGAGAGCCGGCCCCATTATTATGATATGGCGTTTATTAGGATTGATTTTAAGAGAGGTTGTCTTGATGGTTTTCAATGCTGCGATTGTGCTCGCCATAACCTCCTCTCCTGCCTTTTTCAGATAGCCTATAATGGCTTTTTTAGATTTCAATTTATAGTATAAATATTTGAGGATAAAAATTGGAAGAGGACCATTACGATATACTTCTCTTCTTAGGTTTCTGTATTCTATCTCTTCATAAGTTTCAGGATTGATTTTTATTTTGTCTTCAAGGCTTAGACGACGGAAGGTAGCTATAGCAGTTTCATTATCTCCGATTCCTGCCGATAGCGGTAATAAATCCATAACGTCCAGGATGTCATAATCACCATCGGGCAAACATATATCCCCTAATTCCTTAAAGAACTCTCTGACTCTTTTCTTACTTCCAAGGCGAAGGAAAAGCATTCTGTATTCCTTTAATTGAATGGGTTGTTTCGTTTTATGCCTGATACATAAATCTGCCATAACATATTCTATATAGTCCATTTTCATGGCAGTTATAGCCGACTTTGTCATGTTCCATATTTCCGGCTTCACAAGGCTATCCTTTAACTCTTGAGTAAGCTTCCTTACTTCATTACTACCTTCTTCCGGCATTGGAATAGAACCTATAAGCTGACGTATCATTTCGTTTGATGCTCCTATGATTTTTTGATTCTGGTCGCACATCGGAACATATCCCTTGTTTATATCACATGTAAGACATAGAATCTGGATTTTCATTGCTTCATTGTAATCTATTATTGCGACACATAACATGACAATCATTTCCAGGTCGGCCACTATTGAAGGATATTTAGCCTTTACATCATTCAGCATATTATACGTAAGGGAATATATCTTGTCGAGCCTGTCTTTATATTCATTATGAAACATAGTTTGAAGATACGATGCGAGCGAACCATCGTTCTCGTAATATCGTAATGAAAGTGTAGGGAATATATCTTCAGTATAGATTCTGACCTGTGCCTTGTCGTGAGGCTTGCATTTCTTCATCAGGTCTCTTGTGTTCTCAAGTAGTATATTTGAAAGCCTTTTTATATTGTGTCGCATCATATTCTGCTCTTCCAGTTGTGATACGACAGAATAAATATATTTGTTTACAAGGTTAGCAAACATCATTTCCACCATAATCTTATGGGCATTTATCATATCTGCACTTACAACCCTGTTTACCGGTGTTATAGTAGCCCTGTTTATGGCTCCTTTTGGCACAATCATTCTATTATCATTATTTACTGATAACGATAATGGACTGCCGACATTTTTAAATTTGTTAAGTGAGCAGACAGGTAAAACAGTTTGGTTGTATTTTTGTCCATCTGCTCGGTTTGTAAATTTGTTCATAAGCTAAATATTATATCTTTTGATTAGAAAGGTAAATCATCCTTATCATTCTGTCCAAGATTCAGTGTGCCTTGTTGTGGCTGAATGCTTCCCTGGAAAGCTGAAGCTTGTGCTGTAGCTTGAGAGGGAACTGCTTGGGTAGCTGTGGCCTGTGCTGCAATAGTAGTGCCATCCGGCGATGAAGGCAGCGGTACACCTTCCGGTTTGCGCCCCAACAGTTTGAAGTCTTTAGCCAATATTTCGGACACGTATCGTTTCTCGCCGCTACCCTCGGCCTCGTAACTGCGGGTGCGGAACTCGCCTTCTATGTACACTTGCGTACCTTTTCTGGCATACTTACAAATCATTTCTGCCAGTGTGTCCCATGCCAAAATAGGAATCCAATCTGTCTCTTCTTTAATCTCGCCGGTCTGTTTGTTCTTGAATCTTCTGGCACAGGCTATCGAGAAAGAAGTCACTTTGTGGCCTGCCTCGGTTTGTTTCAGCTCAGGATCTTTGCCAATGTTGCCGATGAAAGTGCATTTGTTTATCATAACTGTATATGTATCGTTTTATTTAATTTTTGAAACCTAATCTTTGAAATCCAATTTCATTTGCAGGACTTAGTCTGCATAAAACTCATCAAAGCTTTTCTCGCTTATCCACCAGTTAAAGCCGAACTCTGCATCCTGGAAGTTATGGTTTATATAACCGGCATCAATCAGCTTTTGTATAGTCTGAATCCATTTGTGGCGCACATGTGGAAACTCTTTGCAGTCACGTAGCTTCTGCTTTCTGTTCGACATCGGACATAAAACGCATCCTATTCGCTTGTAACCTTTATCGTACATTGAGCAATGTGGAATATTATTCGAGTTCAGAAACTCCCATACATCACGCTCTGTCCAGTTAATAATAGGTGAAATAAGAATCTTATCTTTCCCGCTTGCACAGGCCACCATTTTCTCCTTATGCTCACTCCATTGGTCGAAGGTTTCCTCGGTTCGTGTACCTTTTATCTGTGTAGAAACCTCTTTACGTTTTGAACGTCGCGCAGATTCCTGATTGCGGATGCCTATAAGAGTAACTTTCCCTCCGCCAGACATTTCTTTAAATTCTGCACAACACCACCGCATTACTCTTGTGGGCAGCATGTGCTTCTTTAACGCCATATCGTAGATACTCATCTTTGGTTTTATGAGTTCTACATCAGGATAGTTTTTCTTTACAAATCTGATTACTTCCGGTGGATCTACACTTGTAAGATTCATGTGAGCCTTAAACTTGACTCCTGCCATCTGAGCTATGTGATACAGTGCTTGCGAGTCTTTACCTCCGGAGAAAGCCAGATAAAACCCGTTTTCCGGATCCATCTTGAGTGCCATTTTCTCACTCTTTTTCAGCAAATCAATGGAGTATTGTATCTTGTCGTCTAAGGTCATTGTTTATCTTTTAGGTGCCGCTTTATCTGGTCCTGGATTCTGCAAAACTTTATTGTCCGGCAATTGTATAATTCCAGATTCATCATTTATTTCGATTCTCGATTCATCTATCCATTGTGGTTCTCTATAATTACCGTTTTCATCTACATCTGGACTTAAAAGGAGCTGCGAACATCCGCTTATATATTCACATTTACCTGTTATGGTTCCTGTAAATCCGGTAATAATATCTTTACCTTTCTTTCCAAATAATTCAGTATTCATAAGCAAAAAATTTAGATGATTAAAAAATGCCCCGTGCCGAGGATTCGAACCTCCTTTTTTTATTTGTCAAATCAAAGCGTTAAAATAAATGATATGGGGTATTGAGTGCGCACCACTGCGCTTTTTGCACGGGTACCAATTTATGTGGATTAAACAAGAAACTGGTCTATTTCTCACAACATGGGTTTTCCTGATACCATATCTGCAGGCGAAGGAATTTTGCGACCTTATGTTCTATCTTCGCCCCTCGGCTATCCTCCCAATTTCGTTGCATGTATATATGCTTGCATTTTGCAAGTAGCAGAATATCTGCTATCATGTGTGCCCAGTAAGGACGGGAGGGCTTTAGACCTTGAATTATAGGATTTACCGGAATAAAGCCCAAAGTCATTATTTCATGGTCAGCCTTACGAAAATTTTCGTAAGCTTCCAGATAATTCAGCCCTCCAATCTTACCGGAATTGTAGCATTTCTGCCTTTTCGTGTTTTTTCTTTTCATGTTTGGTTGTTGTTTTTCTATTACCAAATACCCTTTAACTAATGGCTTGGCAAATATAACAAAAATTAGTTTTAAAGAAGCAAAATATAAAAAGAAAATAAATAAAAAGCCGAAAAATTATATTCTATACAGAAAAGACGGGCCATTTTACCAGCATCCAATTGCGTTGTTGTCTCGGCAGTAACATCTCCTGGCGATGAAGACGGATATCGTCTATTACTACAAAGGCTATGTCACATGGAATCTCTTCGTGCGGCACTACACGCATTATCCCAAGAGCAATGGCCATAGCTATAAGTCTTTCAGTAGTCTGTAGTGACATTCCGCTAAGAGAACCGTTTCCGGTGCGTGCCATTATCCATGCCTTACCTTTCGGATTAGAACTATATCGTAAGGAAGCTGGCAACTTGGTAACAGCGCAAAGAACTTTGTTGAACTCTTTTTGCAGACGTTCTTTATTGAATATATGTTTCCCCTGTGTCAAACCGTTCACATTTATGCAGGGTTGCATTTTTTCATTCTCCTTAGCAAGGCATTTTAAGTAGATTGTATCAATAACTCTCTGAGTTACCATTGTCGTATTTTGTTTGGTTTGTGTTTATTAGAATAGCTGTCCCTGCTTATCGTATCATAAAAAAAAGTAAGATGTATGTGCATCATTGAGTTGTCGTGTGTGTAATTTATCTAATAACTAAACTATTCTTGATAGCCAGGTGTACGTAGCCGATTTGTGCCAGGCAGTCGGCCATCGGAGTATGGCGGTCGGCTGCTTTAGGAGGCAGAAGCTCAGCAGCTTCGAGTGCATCCATGTATGGACGGACATCACGTACCTTGCGGCGGTTCCACGGAAGGTAGTCATAATCCTTTGCGATAGGTGTACCATGATAATGTTTAAAATAATGATAACGCAAAATAGGCAAGTCAAAGTCCAGTTGCAGGCACCACAATGTAAAATCGTTGTCACGACCGGTCATAAAACCTCTTAACTGAAGAAGGAAGTCCGGAAGTGCTGTCTCTTTTCCTTCAAGGAAATGCTTTCTCGCTTCTTCCGATTGCTTCATCCACCATTTGATTGTATCAATCGACAAGGTGAACCCTGCGTCCAATGATTGTTGCATATCCACCTTCCACTCCCTGCGTCTCCCTATCTCACCCGTTTCCGGATCAAACTCTACGGCAGCGCATGAGCGGATTATACTTGTAGGTTCAAGACCTAATGTTTCAAGGTCTATCATTATATGTTTAAATTGTTTTTTCATACTCTTTGTTAATAAAAACAGTGGTTGTTTCCAAAATGGAAACTCCCAATATTATTATGTAGGCGGTTTTACTTCCTCCCATATATCGGCTTATCCCTGAACGCATCGAGCATCATGTCCACCCTTCTGATTTTCGCCAGGTCTTCCGCTGCATACAGGTCGCCCCCTGCCATACGAGCCAGCAGGATGTCACGATATTCTGAGCGGGAGACCACATCCTTCACCTCGAATGCGGACCTCTTCACGTTACGGTTCCATGAAGATACACGTGTCATTTTACTTTCTTTTTCTTAGACATGAACTCACTCTCCACTATCTGAGTATATTCCGTACCCAGACTGTATGAACTGCATACATACACTTTCTCGTTGTAGATAAACCATGCCGGAGTCTTGAACTGATTGATAGGGATTCCGAACGCCAGACGAAAATCATCTGACGATACTTCCGGCAGAGCTGCAATTCTCTTCGCTACCTCTTTGCCGGCATCAGTCTTTCTGTTTGGAATATACTCTCCTTTGCCGATAGATTCGAACTGCCACAAGTTAGGCACATTTCTGAATACCAGACTACCTATACCCACACCCGGATAAAGCGCACGAGGACTGTCTGTATAACTGTTTGCACCCAGATCTGTCATCAACTCTTCTGCGGCCTGTGCAGCCTTCTTCCCTTTTTCGATAAACTCACTTATGCAGCGTCCTCTGTGAGAGTCAAGTTTCACCTTATAATAATAATGCTTTTCACTCATTTGTATTATTCTTTAATTTGCCAAGTTAACTATTAATTCGTAAGCCCCATAAATAGCCAGGCACGCCACCAGGAATAATCCTATCAGTGTCAGGCATCCGTTCAGTGCCATCCTCTTATACTCCCTCATAATCTACTCCTTTCTCCAGATTTAAACCAGGAATAAAGTACATACCATTCGATGCCAACTTCTCCGCTCCCATTCTCAGACTCTCTTCCGAGCGGTTTACATAGCCTACCGAATAATATTTCACTCCGTTACGTGTCACTGGAATAAACACCGGCACCACGCAATCCCATACCATTGGAGTATAGTTGATTTCATTTTTCACGTCGCTCAACATTTCCACTTTCACCGCACGAGGAGGAAGTTCTTTAAGGTAAATGTAAGTTCCGTCGTTTGTCATTTCTGTCAATGGATTTTGCAGGCGAAAGATAAGAGCCCTGTTAAGCTCAGTCCTGCGTCGGTTTGTGTAAGTCATTTCTTTTTGCCCTGGTTTTATGGTTAAAACATTGATTTTTATTGTCGAGCAAAGATAATGAAAATGACTTTAAAAGAAAAGAAAATGTATTTTAATTTAGGAAAACGTCCGAAAATGAAATTTCCTTCGCTAAGGAAACAGTTAAGTTTTCGTAAGTTACTGTTTAATGTACCCGCCGGAGCGGCAAAGCTCCGGAAGGTGATAATGTGTGTAGATAATTATGACCGACGTATCTGCTTGCCGTTTATATACACAAGCCTTACACCGTCCACTATGTACCAGTTTTCCTCGCTTGTTCCGTATGCCGAGAACTCCGCATACTTTACAGGATTCTTTGTAAAAAGCCGTCTGCGATGCTGGGCGCAAAGTTCCTCTGTCAGGAAATCGGGAGAAATCTTTGCAGCTTTCATATCCCAAACTTTTGCGTCATCCATACGTCCCTCAAAGAATGCTTTCAGACATTCCTGATAGCATATCAGCCATTGCTTGTGCGGTCGGTACATGCGTGTGGCGGGATGATTGTGCCAGCCTTTGCCCTGATAGTCAATAGCTTTTAATATCTGACCGGCTTCTCTTATCTGTTTGTTGAGTCGTACTCTGTCAAGCTGCCTGGCGGTCTGCAGGCAGCTTGCTGATGGAATAAATACTTGCATGATGATAATGTTTAAAGCGTTACATTAATCCGTGTCTGCTAAGCTCTTCCTCTTCGATTTTGGTGATGTACTCAGCGTACACCTGTGGAGTTGTGGCAGGATCTTCTGTGTCCTGTGTTCCTGTCTGACGGACAATAATCTCACATCCAAGGTAGTGAGCCATGCGTATCAGGTTAATTACTCCGTAGTCTTTGCCTTCAGACAAGTTATGAAGATTTGTGACAGAAATCCCTGTCTTGTCTCTGCTGGCAATGAAATGAACACCTGCCGCCTTTGCACGTTCAAAGAGAAAATCACCAATTTCCCTGGCCGACTTAATGGCACTGTCGGGATAGTGTGGCGGATTCTTTGGCATCTGCAATGCTCGCTGAACATTGTATTTACGAAACTTTACAACTATTACTCCTGCAAGGAGGAGCAGACATGCACTCCAAAATAATGTTTCCATAATTCTTCTATTTTATTTGTTAGACATTAAAGATTTCTTCTAAACATGCTTCGGTTTCTTCTATATTTGAAATAGCTTCACCGATGTTTTCTATATATCCCTGCATTAGTTCACCTTTTTCCGATTCCTGTATGGATTCCGGCAAGTTATCAAATGCGTTTTCCTCTTCTTCAAGAATGCTTTCTAAAGAGGTCCTTACTTCCGACAGCTTCTCTGAAAGCTGCATGAGTCGTTTTCGTCTGTCTCTGTTCATGTTATTAAGTTTTTAAGTTAGCTGATATAAAGAAGGCTGGCAGAGAATCACTCTCCGTCAGCCTGATTATCTAACTATTGTCTTCCGCTTCACAGCGGTAGGAATTATGATGAATTATTTTTTATATAAATGCTTGCCTTTTAAAAATTGTTTCTTAAATTTGCATTGTCCTTCAACGGAATTGAAACGAATTGAATTTAATTGAAACAATTTCTACTATGCGTAGATCTTAAAAAGTAAGCTTACTCTTTTAATCGTACCAGAAGGATTTTAAAAGGCTGCCGCATGGTAGCCTTTTTTTATTATTCCTCATCATCTTTACTCCCTTCAGTAACTTCACATATACAAAAGTTTTTATTGGCATACTGCGAGAACATAAAGGAATATTTTTCTCCTTTTACTTTGGCTACCCCGGCGTTATACTCCGGACTTTCAATATTGGAAAACTCTTTAAGGATTTCATTTTCCAGTTCCTTACCGGCATATTCATAATCTGCTCCTTCCTCAACACCACCTATAATTGCAGAGCGGTTATTCTGGCCATCCCAATATTGTATAGCTTCACATTCTATGTATGTCGCTTCGTCTTCTTCATATTGCTTAATAAAAGCATTAATTTCTTCTTCTCTATCTTTCAAGCCAAGTTCCTCTGCATTTTCAATCTCAAGACTATTGTCGAGCTCCACATCTTCAAAGGTCTTACCGAATATTTCTTTTCCTTTTTGTAGCATGTCTGCTTGCATGTCGCAGCTTCGGTTTTTCAGTGAATAGTCGCCTGCTTCATCCTCGTCAATCTTCTGCCCGTATTGATCATAGCAATCGTGCAAATAAACTTTTTTTACATTGTCAGCAGCAATGATATAAATTTCACTATCATCCCATTTAGAGACAATAACTCTTAAGTCTTTATCTTCACACATACTTTTGTACAGTTTTTACCGTGTGCCTCACGTATTATTAATGGTTAAATATTCCGTAGGCCGGCAGAGTTTCACTCTCTGCCAAGCTTTATTAATTTTCTTCTTCTCTATTCCTGTCAATAAGTCCGATAACTGTTGTCTTGGAATCTTCACTGAATGACATAGTCTTTTCCTTAACTGTATTGTAATACTCACCGCAGCGAGTTATTACAATTTCATTATGACCAAGTCTTTTAATTGCATTGTACACATCTTTCTTCTTTTCAAGAAAATCTTCAACCTGTTCAAAAGATTCAAATTCCGCAATCATTGGCTTTACTTCGTTTACGTAAAAGTCTTTCAAGTCTGACGATTTGAATGATTCATAATCATCCCCGTAATTATCAGCGGGAACCTCTATCTCTTCAAATGCGGTTGAGCCAGTTCTGTAATAAAATTGCCATCCGTCACGTTTCTCGAATACCTCAATTGACAGACCGTAATCATGTGCAACCTCTTCTGCATGTCCAAAATTCTTAAAACCTATCAATGCCTTTTCCAGATATTTAGGATATCCGTTCATTTCTGATGTTGTTTCAATCACTTCAAGGTTTTCAATCTCTGCAATTGTATAAATGTCAGTTCTCATAACTCTCTTCAGTTTTTACCGTGTGTCTCACGTTCATAATTATACATTAGTTGCCCGGCAGGGTTTTACTCCCCACCAGCCTAATCTTTTACTCAAAAAACTCATGCAAAGCTATAATAAGAACTTTAGAATTTTTATCACCATACCAATCTGCAAAGTCTGCATACATATCACTATTTGCCAAAATGGTAGAGTTATATTCTTCTTCATCCATTTCACAGAAATCACATTCTATTTCATCGGGAAGATTGTCCAATTCTAAGTCTACCCCTTTTAATGCATCGCCATGAAACGAATGTTTTATTCCTGTGTATTTATATATTTCTACATCTACACATTTTTCGGCTAATTCCTTGAGGTAGTTTTTTTCATAAGTTGTCATAACACTATACAGTTTTTACCGTGTGCCTCACGTTTTTTAAAAGGTTATATATTTCGTGGTCCGGCAGAGTATCACGCCCTACCAGACAAAAACTAACTTAAAACTAATTTATGGAATAATTTATGGAAATTATTCAATTGCATTGCATACGATGACTATTTCACCCGACTCAGATTGCATGGCTACTTTTCCATCGTACATACCTAAATCAAATCTTTTAAACTCTTCTCCTATTATAATATCAAGGGTAAGAGAATCACATGAAATGTCTTTCACTTCTTTATAGATTTCTTTTGCTTTGCATAAAGCTTGATGATGATATTCTTCGAGAATATCGCTATTATCGTCTCCGTAAAAAGAGAACGGTGTAAATTCTTTTCCCATAATACTTTAATTTGACTCTGTAAAAATAGTTATTTTTCTCAAGCGACCGAAGAAAAATCACTTTTTCTACGGTCTGATTTACTAACTTAAACTATGTGGCACTTCACAGCGCGACCGATGGAATTATAATAACCAATCTATTTTATTTAATTCTTTTATTTCTTTTTCTTCCAATATGCAGAAAAAATCATCATTGCTGCGATAGTCGCCATCTTCCTCTGGCTCGTCAAAAGCTTTTTGGGCTGCCATTACAATTGTTCTTATGGCAAAATAAGCATCTTTGGATATACCGGTTATACTAACTGTTCCGTTCTTGTTGAATTTTGTTTTCATAATTCTTTTATTTTAATAGTTCTACAATAGCACCGGACCAGGTCACAAACCTGCATCCGGTAAGAGTTTTAGATTCGCATCATTTCAAGACATTCTTCTTCTGACATCCGATTCTTTACAAAACAATAATGAAATGCTACAGAGTAAATCTTAAATTTACCATCAATTCCATTGACAGTAAACAGTTTTCCGTCAAGATCTTTATTGAGATTGTAGTAATCTACGCTTGTCTCAAATAATTTTCTTAGAGATTCTTCAATTGTCTTTCCAGGAATTTTTATTATGCTTTTGCCTGAATTGATATCCAACACATTTATTTCAGCATCAAAAAGGCGAAAATCTAAAATACAATCCTGAACATCATAAATTTCATTTCCATCACCTTGATAAAAGAAAGCAAACTTCTTGAATTGTGATTGTAATTTGTTTTCAATTATTTTTCTTGCTATTGCTACCGCTTCACCTCTAAGGCATGTTTCTTCATTGGCAATTTTCTCAATTAAATTCTTTTCAATTTTCATAATTCAAATGTTTTAAAAGTTAGACAATAGCTCCCGTACCAATATTTAAAATTGGTACGAATTTACTTAGCGGACTCTTTCTATTTCTTGATTATATTTGCTCTGTAGAAAATACAAGTCTTGTTTGTAAAGAGTATTCAGATATTCCAGTATTTTACTTTTACTCCTTACTTTTTTTAGCTTTGAAATACTACCCATTCCGCTACTGTCAGTCCTTACATCGCCATTTTTAAATATTAAAAGAATACATCCTGTATATCCTTCCCAGTCTGTTATTATTTCCCCTACCTGGAATTTACCATATTCTTTTACTTCACCTTTATTCGCATAATGACGAAAATAGTGATGCTCAATATTTATTACCATAATTCAAATGTTTTAATAGTTAGACATTGTAGCCAGAGGAGTATTACTCTCCATCCGGCTAAACTTAGCAGAAAAAATCATCTTCTGTGAAATTAATACCTGAATATGCTTCATATATTATTTCGTCAGAGATAATACTGTCGGCTCTTGCAAGCTCATCAAAGGATGTTTCCTCGTCAACTTCTTCATTGTGTTGTATAAGATAGCTCTGTTTGAGTTCTATCAACTGATTCCTGTTTAATTCTGATATGTACATGGTATATAGGTTTTATTTAAAGCTTGATGAAAGAAATGTCCTGAATGCCTGAGTATATTTAATTCCTGTTACTTTCTCAAAAGCATCCATTACCATATTGATTTCTTTATAATTTTCACTGCCTAAAGGCATCGAAATGCCTTTACCGTAGTTCTCCCACAACTCGTAAGTGTCACCATCTGGATTTTCAAAACATCGGATTTCAATTCTTACTTTTTCACAATTCCTTTTGATGATCCTGCCATCCAATACAATGTAATTTTCGCTCATAATTCCTTTTAATTAAGTTAGACATAAAAGAATCCGGAGTGAGATATAAACTCAATCCGGATAATTGTCGAGAAATTCGTGCCAGTAGGTAGTTTCAATAAACTCTGTAGTAAGACACTTTTCACCATCTTCTTTTAATATTAATTCGATAATTTCCTGTGGTACAGGTTCTCCAAAAGCATAAATAATTTTACACATATTTAATTTGTTTAAAACATATTTAGCAGCCGTAGGAAAATTACTTTCCCACACGGCTATTACTAACATATAACACTATTTACTTGGCTTTCAGTAAATTTTTTATTGCATTCCTGGCATTCCCAATCGTAGTCATCCTTTCTGTATGGGATAAGAATTTCTCCACATTTAGGACAAGCCGGCATCATCTCATATATAAAACCTACTTCAAGACCTACAGGAATACCTATATTTTCCATTAAGTCTATATCTTCAATTTTAGTTATAGTTCCTTCACTATCATCATCATATAAAGCAAATAGTTCTTTTTTACCATCTTTAAAAATGGCTTTTGCGGTATCTGTGTCTACAATTAGCCATAAAAAACCATCTGGAGTTGTTTTTGTTGCCATAATTCATTTTTTTAGTTAAACAATATGTTAGGCAGTCGGAATCTCTTCCGGCTACCCTTTACTTTACAGAGAAAATACTGTTCTTAGCTCCTGCTCACGTTTCTTTGAGAATACCCAACCGGCACCACATTTCAGTTTGCCGTTGAATCGTCCTCCAAGTTCTTTCAGTTTGGATACATAGTCACGAGTGTTGCCAATGATAGCCACGGCCTTTTCGCTGTATTCTATAAGCTGGAGTTCGCTCTCATTTCCTACCTTTTTGAGGGTTGTTTCGACAGGCTTTGCTTCTGGCTTAACTTCTGATATGTAATCTCTTTTATTCCATACATTACGAGCTATCTCGTCAGCGGTAAGGTCATTGTATCTATTAAACAATGTATAAAAACTAAATTCAAAGTGATGACGTAGTGCAGCCTGCTGCTCTGAATTTATGATTACCCTTTTATAATAACCGTATTCATTCTTTGTGTCAAGCTCCGGCACTACATTTATAACCTCCGCAATTAACTCAGCTTTCTTTTCTTCCGACATATCACGCATTGTATCAATAGAGTTGCATTTGCCCATATACTTATAGGCAAATTCTGTAAACTCTTCGTATGATACACCTGTAGAATCGTCATAACCGTTGAACGTGTCGTGATAGGTGGAAAATAGTCCAAGATCTGTTTCCTCTTTGAAAGTTTCCTCAGTAGGACCATCTTCCCAAGACACTTGCCAGTCAGAACCCCAACCTGAGTTTTTCTTCAGTGAGAACTTCACGCCAGGAAAAGCAGTCTTGCACATAGCCAAGATGTTTGAGCGACGGACATTGTGCAGTTTTCTTTCGGCTGCCTTATATTCCTTGCTGCCCCATCCATTTTCTTTTTGCAGTCTTTCCACTTCCTTCTGATATGGAGCAACCTCAGTCATAATGCTTTCCCATTTAGCGCAACGGGCTTTGTAGGCAGCCAGTCGCTCCCGGCGTTCCTCTTCTGCCTGTCGCTCTTCCTCTTCTGCCTTTTTGCGGTTTTCCTCTTCGATTTGTGCAACCTCATCGGAATACATATCTCGCCATGAAAGCGAAGTAAGAACATATCGTGCATAGTCATAGCCCTCATTGTCCACCAGGTAATAGCGTCCATCGGGAGCAACAATCGCACCTACATAAGTGTAATGCATCTTTTTCACGTCCAGATAGTCTCCATCTTCTTCATGCCATCCGCCGGGACAATCCTCGCTGCAAGCAATCTTGTCGGCAGTGGCATAGTCTTTAAACTCATCATCCGAAACGTGATAGACCTTTTCTACTTTTGCAAGTACCGTATGTTGATGATCCTCGTCATAAAGCTTATGCCGAAGCTCGTCATATATACCGCGTCCTCCGTCACATTTCAGTCCGGAATAGATAGCCAACATAAACGAGCCTTCCTGTGGTGCAGGTTGGCCAATAGCTTTATGATTTTCGGCTTCAATTTCGTATGAATGATATTCGGATGCTTCGTATTTCTTACGGTCTTCATCTATGATAGCACGTGCGTCAATTTCACATCCCAAAACAACTTCAAGACCGAAGTCCTGAATGTATGCCGGACGTGATAAAGGCGCCATTATCCCGGACCATCCGCAAATACCTTGACGGCTTTCAAGTGGATAGTTATACTCTGCAGTCATTGCTTCGTTTCTAAATACGATTACCAACTGATTTACTATCTGCTCTCTTGTTACATTCTGTTTCATAATTCCAATAATTTAAGTTAGACAATAGAAGCCGGAAGCAATAATAAATTGCATCCGGCTATAATTAATCTTTTGCCATAACTTTGAATGCTTCATCCCAAATAATCTTTGCTTCTTCTTCACTTAAATGAGAATGTGCAATATGCCATTTTTTATACCCATATCCATAATATAGATAGTCTTTTGCATTTTCAAACTCCGCTTTATGTTCACTTACTACCCTGCTTCTTACAATATCCTTTTGGAATGCTTCATGATTTAACTTTACCTGCTCGCTTTTAAATGTGAGATTTTTTATCTTTCTTATTTCAGTTGCTGGCACAGTAGTATAATATTCAGCCACTCCATTTATAATATCAAAGTTTCTTAGATAGGTCAACTTTAAAGCTTGCAATAATGCTATTAATGAATCCGGTATTATAAACATCATACTATCTTTGTTTAATAGTCTGTTGTCATAAACCTTTAAGATTCCAGTATGCTTTATAATTCTCCCTAATGTTGCGCAATATTCTCGACGGACATATTTATCGTCTGTCATCAAGCCCGCTTCCTCAATTCGTTTATTTAAAGTCTCTTGTTTCATAATTCCTAAATTTTGGTTAGATAATAGACTCCTGCAGATTATTAAAAAGCTGCAGGATGATTTTAATACACACAGAAGTAAAAATCGCCATGATTGCGATACCCACTTGTGAGCAATGATCTGGCATAGGCTTCATAATCAAAATACAGTCCGAACTCTGTTCGTAGTTCATCATGCCATTTTTCTTCTGCTACATAAGTGGCAAATTCTTCTTCAGAATCAAACTTTCCTACATATCGTGACTTGAACAACTCTATAAGTTCCTCACCATCTTCATAATCAGAATAATCACCCAATTCCATATCAAGGAATGTAAAGAATGCTTCTGTTTCTGTATCATCCATATCTTTTGCGCTCTGAATGATTCCGAATAACAGTGGATTTATATAACTTTCATTTATCATACCATCAGGTATGTTTCCATAGTCCTGATACATAAATTCCGGTTCGTCCTCTTCACTATGTAAATCTTTGCAGGCGTCAAGAAACTCTTCCTTTGATTCATAGTCGGCAAGATTAAACCAACTTCCATATAAAGAACCATTGTTATACTCCTTGTATGTGCCTACATAGACACGCGCTTTCAGTAATTTTGATTTTTCCATAATTCCTTTGTTTTAGTTAGATATAAAAGAAGCCGGGAACAATTATAAATTGCTTCCGGCTTACATCTGATTTATAGGTCAACATCTATTTCTGTCGGTTCTATAATGTAATTTTCATCAACATCTGGGACTTCCATTCTACATTGAGTCTGGCCTATATTAATAAGATTCCACCTATCACTGTCCGATAACTCTGTTTCTTTTTCTATTCTTTGAATAGCTCTTCCCTGAGTTGTGTATAATCCTAATAGGTCACGGCTGGCATAGCTAAGCCATGCATCAGTCCTATAAGCAGCAAATACTATCATAATTCAATCGGTTTATAGTTAGACAATAGATACCGGAGAAAGATTATTCTTTCACCGGCAGAGTCTTTATAAAGGCAGATGGCTAAGAATCTCTGTAAATGGAATTGTGTTTATATCATTATTACTAAAATATACTTCCCAATCGACAGATTCCATTGCCAAATGAAAGGCTTCTACTGTGAAGTGCCTTACATCATTGGAATAACAGTTAATATAAGCAAAGTTTTTTTCGTCTTTTCGGATATAAGCTAAATCGGGTGGCATACCGCAAAAACACTTACGAATATTATCCCTATTCCACTTAATTACAAGTTCGTAAATACTATCATTGTATCTTATTTTTTCGCATCTGTCTATAAGTCTTGTTATCATAATTCCTTTGTTTTAGTTAGATATTAAAGAAGCCGAAAGCTACATTAAATAACTTTCGGCTTTTAACCAAAAAGAACTATACTATATAAACATTCATACCATAATCAACTCCATACCCATTAATATAACGTGATGTCCGGAATCCAAGACTTTCAAGATACTCAGCTATAGCAGCATGAAACTTATATGGAGCTTCAGTCCTTTTATTTAACTCTAAACACCATTTTTGGTCTCGGAAATGTTTACCACCTCGAATAAGTGCTACTTCTTTTTCCTTTAATTGAGCTTTTATATTATTCAACAACTGTTTTTTTACATCTTCATCTAAAGAGTCAATACGTTCTTTTTTGATTTCTTCTATAATATTCATAATTCAAAAAATAAAAGTTAAACATATAGCAGACGGAAACTTTATAAATAGCTTCCATCTTACAAAGTTATTCAAGTTTAAATAATAACAAGTTATCTGTACCTCCTATATCAAAAGTATATACCGGCTTTTCCTTAATATGTGCAAACCAATCGTCTTTTCTTTGATAAATGTATAAGTACATACCATCAAGGTTTACATTCTCTTCTGTTCCAAAATAATCTTTGCTATTTACGTCTTGTACAAAACCTAAACAATCACTATCAATACCTTCAGATGATAGGTGCTCTAACAGATTAAATGTTTCTTGTGTCATAATTCCGATAATTTAGTTAAACATAGTCCACGGCACCGCATCAAAGCAGCACCGGGAATATTCATGAAAGCGCGCGGTTCAGACATTTACGGATTTGTGAATTTGTATAGACTTTATCAAAGCAGATACTTCCGAATACATCTTCATAGGAATATAAAGAGAGTATGTCTGATAACATATTTTGTGGTTTGTCATTAACTTCATAAAGCCAATCTGCTCCATCACTTTCAAAACAGCATGAAGCTATTTTATTTGCGTCCGGATATTGATTTTTATTCATGGTCTTGATAAAGTTCCTTTCCCATTCCTTGGGATTAAACCATCCATAAGCAAAAAAAGGCTCATCACCATCAAAGCCTGCACGATAAACCACTTTATATTCACCGTTACCATGATAACGCATAAGGAAACCATATTCAAATAGTGATGCCTCATTGTTCACATCCACTCCAAACCAATTTCTGTTTTTATCCATAATTTCATATTTTAAGTTAGTAATAAGTCCCTGAAGGTGATATAATCACTATCAGGGTAAACTTCAGGCAGTTTTCGCATAATCTATCATTTTGCGGATATCGCTTAATTTATGGATATGACATCCGTCGTATGGCTCTTTGCAATTATAGAATCTGTTATAAACATAGAGAGTTACATATCTCTCATTTATGGGCAGGTCTATAAGTTCATTAATATCCAATTCTTCATAGTCTTCATTTGATGGAGCTATAAACCATACACAATTACCTGATTCTTTTACTATTTTTCTCATAATTCAATGTTTTAGTTAGACAATGTCAGCCGCCCCGGAACAAACCGGAACGGCTGTAAATCATGCAGTCACAACAGAACTACTTTCTATAATAGACTTCGCTTCTTCGATTGCGTCATCCATAGAATAGAATCCCCAGCAGGAGTCCATACCGTCATCAATCATATAGCCATATACTTCACCGTTCATATATTTCTCTAAAGCATTAAGTTCACCTTCGAATATTGATTCCACTTTTTCACGTATCTTCTTAGTAATACGTTTCACTTTGTATTCACAGCGTACTGCATCTTTTGACACTGCTATAATCCCAAACGTACCGGAGTCAAAACCCATATAAGGATTCAGCACTGGCCTATTGAGTGATAATGCTACATAGCTATGATCAACAATACATACACGATAAGCTATATAATCATGTTCCATGCGTTGAAGTAAAGCATCAAATCCAGGAAATTCCGATATACCGATTTCATTCATAAGATCATCTATATCCAATTTGTCAGGATTGTATCTACGACTGTTACTATAAATCATAGATAAGTTATCCCATGTGCGTGGACTTTCAGAATCTTCGTCATAATAAACATTGATTTCGTGACCGTTGTAGTTGATTGTTTCAATTGCATCCATAATTCATATAATTTTAAGTTAGTAATCGTTGCCGGAGGTGCCATAACGCCCACCGGCATAGAATCAGTAACTTAATGCATCATAAAACTGCTTGTTACTCATGTACTCTTTGGCTATGTCATAGTCACTGCATCCGTCGCCCAACTTCTGAGCGATTTCGTCATAAGCCGTCTGTGGCATAGCACAAATTATTTGGTCACTCCAATCGGAGCGACCGCCTAAACCTAACACTAAAACTACAATTATGGCAAATGCCATAAGCTTCAATACTTTTTTCATAACTCAAACTTTTTAAATAGTGTGCAGGCTGCATACCCGCAAAGGTGTGCAGCCTGATAGATTCAATCGTTCAGCATAGACGTAACCTCACGTGATGTCTGGAGATACGCCTCATTAACTTCCTGCTCGATACGCTTCTGTTCCTCTCTGTATCGCTTATAGTTTTCCTGCTCAACTTTTGGCATACGTCTATATATAGACTCAAACTCATTTTTGTACTTTGTTGTATCAGAAGGACTGTAGATACCCTCCTTTGCAAGACGATACATAGATTCTGCTTCATACGCACGTTCATAGTCAGAACGGCAAGATGTAAACATAGAAGCACACAATACGATTGATACAGATAAAATGATAGTTTTCATAATTCAAAAAGTTTATAGTTATACATAAATAAGAAGTGCTATGTACCCGAAAGCACATAGCACTACATAAGTAGGGGTTTTCCGAACCACCCCCAAAGCAGGTTATCGGTACGTTGACGCATACCAGCCTATATGCACTATGATACACTATTTGCATAGGTTCATAGATACACTTTTCACATAGACTACCTTTGCAGGAATTGCATAGCAACTCCATACGCGTACCGCCATACGGAAAAACCGCATGGAGCGTTAAATTCATAGAAATGGGTACACGTACCCCATCCATGTCCATACATACGCATAGGAAAGTACGGATCTTTCCGGTTAACTACTCCGGCATACACCCCGATTTAAAGGGCATAGCATACCTGTAATAATTCCATACGGACACGGCGCACCCTGACTAATCGTTCAACACGTTGCAGGACACACCACACCCATACGGGTACAGTTATGCCATAGAATTATGAATTATGATTTCGTGTTCGTACCCGTCCGAACAGTCTCGCCCGTGCACACGTGCGGGGGCCTATACTGTCAGACTATTTAGGTAGCTATAGGATAAGTAGGTAGTGGGTGGCTGGGAATCGAACCCAGGCCTATAGCATAGACTATAAGTGTAACCATACACAACACCCTGAAGAGTTAAGCAGCTTTTTTAGTAGTACGTTTTGCAGGCTGCTTTTTTTCTGCAGCTTCGATAGCTTCGATAGATTTTTCTTTTTCAATCATTGCTTTTTTCTGAGCTTCTTTAAGTTCATTTTTGCGTACTTTTGCTGCAGCAGTTAGGATTAACCAAAAAGACCATTTTGCCGGAACGGTTTCACCGTCTTTATTTTTGCGGCAAATTGTTTCGTACTTTGTTCCGTCTGAAGTTGTGAACGTATGGAAATTTAGACCTTTTTTAAGATATTCCATATCAGTCAAATTTTCAAACTTAAGGTTATAAGCGTTCAAAAAATCATTCATTACTGAAGTATTTTCCTTTGCTTTGATAACTTTACATAAAGCAGAGAAACTTTTATACTCTTCTTTAAGTACGTTGTTTAATTCCTTTTTTGCGCTGATTTTTTCATTATAATTTGCCATAGTTGTAATGTGTTAAGTTAGTAATACAATTAATTTAATTTAGAGGCCGGGAACGGAATCGAACCGCTAAACCATACACAAAAGTGCATAGCATACCTATTAAAGGATAGACCTTTCTTCCGGCCGGGTACTACTAACCCTATAGCTTTCACGTTGTTACATACAATATCATCAACCAGTTTATTATAACAACTTTTGGTTACTTTGAAATTATCTCTGTTATGCTTTGAAATTATCTCTGCAAAGTTGCTTTTTAGCCTGGTATCAAATAAGGCCGTTACGGTTTCAAAGAACTCAAACGCTTTGTTTTTCGTTTCTGTTACAAAGGTAGTATTTATTTCTTTATGTGCAAATATGTAGGATGTATTTCTTTATATTTTTAACTGTAATTTACAATTAAAGGTACGATTAAAGGTTTTTTCACGTTTTACCGTTCCGTTACTCTGGAACACGGCCACGGATTCAGCACACACACGGCCACGGATTCAGCGCACACACGGCCACGGATTCAGCACACACACGGCCACGGATTCAGCGCACACACGGCCACGGATTCAGCACACACACGGCCACGGATTCAGCGC
>NFZD01016441.1_pt1 | contig 32243 bp, 32 predicted proteins | sample 1095381 | NCBI WGS metagenome assembly NFZD01 (sample SAMN03609891, study PRJNA323583) | gut metagenome | isolation source: feces | host: Rattus norvegicus | place: Denmark: Riget | collected 2013 | reverse complement strand
CTGCATGAGAGGAAGTTTTAACCTCAATTTTCCGCAAGCGCTTTCGTGCCGTAGAATAAACCAATCCATATAAAGCAGCAATTTCACCCGTAGTTAAGGTGTAATCATCCCATAAAATAGGAAAAGCACTTTCGTCTTTATTGATTATCTTTTCAACAATTTCATTATCATCGATTATTAGTTCAGGCTTAGGCGGATTCTTTATTATAAAACCCAGCTCTATTCTCTCTACTGTTCCTGTTATTTTTCCTGCGCTATCGATTATGTCCATTTAATTAAACTCCTTATAAATTATTTGGCGGAGTCGGTTCTTCTTTAAGGGGTCTGGATACCTCTGACCAACTCTCTCACTCTTCAATATATAAGTGAGTTTAGACTATCGCACCTCCAAGGTTTTAAGTCAATTTGGAGGTTCCACATTTAGTCGTTCACGGTGTCTTTCGACTTCCGCCCTGTCATCCTTAATTACAGCTTATTAAGGACTTCCAAGTCAATTAGTGGAACTTTATATTATTCGCGGTTTATTTGACGTTATGCCGCGCATCCCCAGTGTTGTTTAGGGATTTGTTCGATAGAAATTTTGTAATTTTTGTCCAGAACAAATTGTTCCTTTGTCATATTAATGACCTCAAAAATCCTCCGTCCAAAATTATCCGCTTCTTCGGTATAGAAAGTATTACCCATTTCATCGAGTCGGATATAACCAAAATGCTTCATTGTCTCGTATATTCCGATGATGCCAATAGTATTATATTGGCTGGCCATATCAATGAGTCCATCGTCATAGTTCGGGAGAAGTCCCTTCTCACAGTCGCGCTGAATAATATGACGCACTGTATCAAGCACTCTAAGGTCAAGCTCGGTTCTATCCCTAAGTCGGCACAAATAATCCTGTTCAGATTCTGACTCATAAGCAATGCGCGCGAGGTTAATGGTAGAAACCTTAACAGAACCTACCCTTAGTGCGGTACCGCCAATCGATGAGAAGAAGCCAAGATCGCGAATATTGCTTTTCAATCTACAGCAGTTGGACAGCGAAGTAACCGAGTCGCTTGTAAAGAGATTGGAGTCGCTCCACTTCATATTATGTTGAACTGCCCATCGAGCAAATTCTTCGTCCTCAAAGTGTCCATCTTTATAGATAAGTGAAATTGAACTACCTAATATTTATACTAAAACGCTACTTTAGTACCATATGGCTCTATGTTACCATAGAGAGTAGACTATATCATATACCTAATTACCATTTTTTAGGTATCCTCGCACTTCGGACCGCTTGGCCCTACTCTACTCGCTTCTTCAAGAACAATAGGTTTGTTCTCTATGCTTTCGATAGTCGTTGCGCTTTCCAGTAAATACTGGCTTAGTTCAGGATTGTCTTTTAAGTGAATTTTTTTGTGACAATTAGGGCACACAATAATAAGGTTATTAATGTCCATAAATGGTTTATAGTTTTGTAATTCTGCAGAAAAGGTTTCAATGTTTCCGCTATAAGCATCAATTAAAAACTCATCTAACAATAGTTGAAAAGGCTTGATGTGATGAACTTCAACTATTTTTTGTTCACCACATATTTGACAAATATTTGGATTATTGCGAAGCTTTTCTCTCGCAAGTGTCCGAAATATTCCTCTTGCTCTGCTCTTATAATATCGAGTTAAGTCTTCGGTGTCATCTATTCCTTTATAATTAGGATTCGATGAACCTAAACCGGTTCCCCTTAAAGAATTGCTTATTTTATTGCGGAGTTGTACATTATCAATCTTATCTTTTCTATTGGTATATCCAGCCTTATTCAGTCGAATTGTTACATTACTTCGAGTACACCCAACTTTTTCAGAAATTTCTTTGTCAGTATATCCACATTCATGCAAATCAATTAAGGTTTGTAAAGAAATTCCTTTCTTTTTGGTTGAACCATCGCCTTTTTGATCGGAATGTATTTTATCAAAGTCTTTACGCATTTTTCTAAGATGGTTTAAAATAGTGGTTTTAGAACAATTCATAACTATTGCTATCTGTTGGGCTGAAAGGCCGTTATCATGTAACCTTTTTATTTCTTTGTCATCTAAGTTTAAATTTGGCATTTTATCCCTCCATTGAGTTGATAAAATCCACTTAAAAGAGTTTCCCTGAGTTCACGAGGTTTGCATTAATATATTACTATATTAAGCCGCTAATTTTTCAACGGGGAAAGTGAACATATTCTTCGCGCGAATGTCACTCATCTCGACAAGGAACATCTTCTGAAATTCCATAATGCCATCCAGCTCATCAATCATCGGCTTGCCATCGGGGAACTCTTTGCCACCAAATAACGCAACCAGATAGGGAGTGTCGAAGAAATTCACGTTCGTAAATGCGCTCTGTATAGAGTCGCGCACAGCTGGCTGATTGACGGCATAAATTAGGCGTTGAATATTCTGCCGCGCATACGTCTCCGGAGACTCGGTATAGTAATTATTAGCTACGTCTCTTGACCAGAAATAATACATATACGGAATCAAATCTGGTAAACCACAAGCGCCAGAAGTTAGGTTGCTTGTATAGCTTACAAACTCCTTAACGAAGTCTACAAATGTAGTAAGGTGGCGCGCGGGTTCGTAGTTAAAGTTATTTAAGAAGAATAGTCCCTCTTCAGCGAGTCGTTCAAGCGTATACGCAAAACAGTTATGACTTAAAACATCATTGCAAATAAAATGTCCTGTTTCTGTGGTAATATCATAAACAATGTCACAATTATCAATATAAACTGAATTTTCAATAACGTTTATCCAGCCATATTCATAACAGTATCTTTTATTTTTAAAATTACCTTTCTTTCTTTGTAATGGTATATATTTTTCATTTATTTTTATACAATCAATTTGAGAAAAATATTCTTCATTGGTTAATGTAAATCCAATACCAAACAAGGGTAATTTTTGTACAAAGCTATTAGCCGAATGATATCGATGAGGAGTCCTATCTCCACAAAAAATATCGTATTTGCTTAAATAATGACTAATTTGATGACATAGTTCTTGTGAAGCAATACGAATTTGACAATGTCTGTTTTTATAGCCATCTATCGTACCATCACCATCAATAAGCCCCGCAACTACTCCATCCATAAATTCATCGGGATAATAGATATATTCCTTTGGAAGTTTCTTATTTTTAGAAGTTGTGCCTTCTAATATCTTTTCGAGATACTTTTGACGTTCACTTACTTTAAGTATAATTTTATCCTGCTCGGCTAAAGCATAGGGCATTTCTAATTTATCAAATAAGTAAAGCAACCTCTCTCTTTGTTTAGGTTCGGATTGTCTTAGTATAACTTGACTTGGTATTGCATTTGCTTCTGCCAAACACATACCAACAATCCATCCAAACTCCTTAGTAAACATTTCATCCTGTAACGTAGTAACATTATAACCATTATATGATTTTGCTGTATAAACCTTATCATTAGTAGTTATTTCACAAGCAGGTACATCACCTCTTTCAGTGATAACCGGGTGGTCTTCTGTTACAATTTGAGATAAGCCATTGGCATATTTGATGAATCTCATTGGTTTGTTGTTAGAATGTTTAACTAAACGCTTTATTTGTGTCCAGACGAAATCTTCATCTATAATGTCTAATACATATAACTCTTTAGGAAATTTAGCGTTTTGATTTATAGTAATGTCATATTCTTCTTTATCTTCAACAAGGTCGTATAATTCAGCTAAAGTAAGGTGATAAATATTCTTTTTATATTTAACGACAAGCATTTCTTCGCCTTTATAACAATACGGCTTAAACGTAGACGTATCTGCATCGTGCAAATACAAGGCGCGAGACCACTCTGCATCCAACCAGTCATTCGCACATTGGAAGCCATACTTCTTGTTCAGTTCATAATAAATTTTATTAAATGCGAGAAGCTTTCTATGCGACTTCGGCATCTCATTTAGGAGCGTCCTCATATCTTTATTGCCAACGTTGGCGCTACTATCAATAGAAGCATCTGCCACTGTTTCTGTATCAATAAAGTTATTAATAAAGTCGGTAAAACTCAACTGCTTATCACTAAAGCCGTTTAGCTCTGCAAACTCTTCACCATACTTCTCCTGCATTTTATTATACTGGGTAGTAAAATTCTTACTAAGTCTTACGTTTATATTCAAGCTTGTACCTCCTGCTGATTTACCCATTGAACGGCATTTCTAAAATCAAAAATTTCTCCGTCTACTTCAAGATTCGGCGCAGACCTAAATCCTTTCATAAGCATCGTATCTAAATCTTCACAAACTTCATAACTTATGTTCTTAGACTGGAGTTTGTTTTCCAATATCTTACACTGCGGGCAGTGGGTCGTATATAGAATTATCTTCAATTTTCGGGTGCCTCCTTATAGCAATAAATACAATAACCGCCATCAAATTCATGATGACACTGCTTTTGAAGCTCTGCATTTTCTTTCAGAAGTTTCTGCACAGTGTTATTAAGAGTAAACTCGTTGGGACGGAAAAGAGCTTCGATAATACGATTGTTTTGGTCTATTGCTTCTTTAATCTCGATTTGTGTCATTCTCAAAATTACCTCCTCTTAGTGTGACTGATGTACAATCATAGAACAATTTAAATAGTTCATAATTATTTTCTCGAACAAAGTTAAAGACTTCAATAACATCTTGCTTTTTATGAAGCCCTTCGGCCTGATACCAACCTTTCTCAATGCCATTAATCAACAAATAAAAAGGTCGATGTAAAAAGAACTCGTTATCATTCGTTCGAGGTTGTGTGGCGTATATTTGCCATAAAGACATTAGTTTCTTCCAGTTCGGATCGAGGAAAAAATCGTCGTCATAGTAAAGTCGAATTTTTAACTTATGACTCCGTGAAAAGATGATTTGCTTAAAAATTCTTGGTAGTCCATTCGTTAAAAAATCATCCGTTGCATACCGTGCACCCGCGGAAATATTATAAATAAGCTGATAGGAAATGGAAGTTCCTCGAGTCCGCAGAACGAAATCGTGGAACACTTCGTCATCCATTATCCCATCATACTGTAAAGAATAAAATGCAGCTGTATTACGAAAATCTGTCCAAGCCAAAAGGTCTTGACCGTCTTTGGCAAGAATTGGAAATTTTGAACCGACTCGCCGCCCCAAAGGTCTATCAGGCATATGGTCTAATAGACTATTGATTACATCGCGCGCACCCTCTATTTCTCCAAGATTAGGGTCGTGAAGAAATAGACAGTGGCTATTACGAAGGGGTGGCAACTGGGTGGCATACGCGCTCCAAATATTAGTGCCGTCAAGCGAGAGCCGTAGGTGGATTGCATTGGTCATTGTTTTGAAAGCTTGGGTATAGAACTGATTTTTACAAAACACTGGAGCAACTCGACTATAAATGCTTGTATCCGCACAGCATCGTTCAATATCAGTATCCATTGGAACGTAACACCCGCTTGAGTACGCAAGTCCACCTGTAATTAAGTTCGGATAAGATGAAGGGTTTGGAATAAAGATACCATCATCATAGTCTTTTCGTAAAAAAGTAGTAGAATAACGGTCCTTTTGGATACTGGGTGTTAAAACTACTATTTCGTTCTTTCGCTTATAGTAAGTTGCCAGCTTCATAAGTTCGAGATTGAAGGGAACATGAACATAGCGTCGAAAGTCATCATCATATAACGCTATGCTCATTCCTCTTCATCTCCTGCGCGCTCTCGTTTTAAAACTATGCTCCCATCATCGTTGACTATATCGATTTTTTCAACCAAGTGCCACAGTGTGCGTGCATACTTTTTAGCAATGAATGCATCTCCACGACGAATACCGCTTACGATAATTTTTGAGCCGCGCGCATACCATGATTTCTCAATGACATGTTTTTTGCCGTCTTCTCCGCGCTCACTTATCTGCTTATCATAATGCGCGAACACGGGACCAAATACCTTAACCGTAACAACACCCGTAGTTGTCAAAAGAGTTACTGAGTGTTTATTCTTATCTCTATCCAAGACTGTACCCGCGATACGAGAAATTTTATACAGAGGAATATTCTTTCCTTTAATTGTAATTGTCTCAACCACTTTTGGGTCTTCGGGCAAAGAGAAAAAGTCAGTACAGTAATATGGAGCAAGGTTGATACCCTCAAGCTCATGAGGATGAGAATAAAAACTGACACTATCCATTTCCCATTTACTTAGACTACCTTTACAATATTTGTCCCACATATCGTTTTCAAGACGATTATTAACCGCATTTAAGAGTTCTTCGCTGTGCTTTTTAACATACGGTCTTACCTTATCCATATATGAATCATAAATAGATTTCCATGTGGTTTTTAATATACCAAACCCAGATTCCGCGCGCGGGTCTTCTCTAAGTTTATCCATATCAAAATTTTTCTCGTAGAAGCCCAGTGCAATATCATTCAAGAGATATATCTTTTTATCTTCATCGATAAGCTTTTTTAGATATCCGTTATAGTTAAAAACTCTGCGAACCATATCATACTCGTCTGGAATTAAACCAAAGTCAATCAGCATCCTCATATTTTGAAGTGTGATTCTTTTCTTTTTTCCCGCAATTATACCAATATACTCGTGCATAATTTCTGTTCTGTCTCCAAAACAGTCTAATGCGCCAGCTTTAATTAGGTTTATAACTTGCGGTTTCTTCATTTTGACACGATTTAATAAGTCTTCCAAATTTTGATATGGACGATTTTTAATAATCTCACTTACAACATCCGCGCCGACTCTTGTTATACCCGTAAGACCATAACGAATTTCTGAGTTTTCAACATCAGGAGAAAAAGTTAAGGTTGATTCATTAATGTCCGGTGGCACAATTGAAACACCCTCCGCGCGCATCTTGCCAATCGCAGTCGCTACTTTCAGTTCTGTTATCGTGCGGCTTTTTATCCGACACTTCTTACACTTTTTATTCGTATAAGCTCAGCATATCTTTTCACCTACGACTTTACGTTTAGGTGGCGCGGCCTCGTGGGAGAATTATTTCATCTCCTATGCGTTGCGGCTGGCTTTCGCCTTCACCTCTGATTAGCATTTCAGCCTTCCAGATTTTTTCCGCGCTAATAATCTAAATAATTTCTTATTTAGACGGCAGTGAGAGTTTTATATTTTTCATATTTACGATTCAAATATACATTTGCATTATCATAAAGATATTTTAAATATTGTGGCATTACATCCTTATGGCATCTCCAAGTAATCGCTTGACCACTTGGATAATAATTACATTTTTCTTTGTCCCAGCCAGTTCTTTCTAACATTCCCTCAAAAAATTGTTTGGTAGAAGTTATACTAAACTGTTGAGTTTTAGATGTACAACACAAACATCCATCTCCATCAACATATCCTCTTAAAAAATGCCTTAATAATTCTTGCGGCACTTGTTCTTCCGTTGGAAATGTTAAAATTAAACTTTTATTATTAACACAACCTAAAGAGGCTAAGTCATTGGCCAGTTCTTTACTACAAAATAGTAATCTACAACGATGGTCGTCTGTAATTATATTCGTATTTGTATTAATAAATACTTTTAGTTTTTCTAAATGATTTTTGTCTTTAAGTGCTAATGATACTTCCACTTGATTATATTTAGAAACATATCCATCCGCATATAAAAAACCTAACCAATATGCCTTTTCTTCAGTATCAATTTGATGAAAAATATCTTTAATTAAAGTATTTCTACTTGTATCAATACCTAATTTTTTAAGATTCCTTGATACCGCTGCCCTATCTAAATTTAATATCTTACCTATTTCCGTTACGCCCTTGCCACTCGCGCGCAACTCAATAATTTTTTGAATCGTTTCATCTGAATATTTCATTCTACTTTCCTCCGTAGTTTGTTTTTCTTACTACTTGTAAGTAGAATTATTTAATTTAAACTCTAAAAATTTCTACCATAGTTTGTGCTTTTGACCTTTTTCTTTTTCTTCTCTACTTTTTTTACAGCTTCTTCTTCGTCATCTTCTTCGTCATCATCGTCATCTTCCTCATCAACAAAACTATCTATTGACGAAGTGACAGCTTCCTCGCAACAAGATTCTAACTCTTCCTCATCTTCATCTTCTTCTCCATTTGTTCCGCCCGCGTCATTAATCAAACACGCACAGTCCCAGAAAATAACAGGATACTTAAATGCTAAGTTCATTTCCTGCAGCGCAACGAGGGAATACGACAGAGTGTGACTCAAGTTCTTTACCACACTTGATTTCTCAAGCCAAATTTAATTTGTTGTGGTCTGGACTATCCCATCTCCCTCTAATAAGGGGTCTTTATTATAGTCTCTGAACGTCTGTCTTAATAAAGTGTATTTTCTTTGCATCCCGAAAGGTTTATCATATACACAACTAATTAATTTTAAAATATTATTTTGATTGGCTGTTTCTATTCTCCACAATCCTGCTTCATTTTGTCGTGTATGAATATCAATCATAAAAAACTTGTTTTCTAAAATATCAACCAACCAATTTTTAAAATCTTCTGACATGGTTACTATATAAAATTGAGCACTACCGGCGGACGTTGGTGAAACACAACCATCACCATCTATGATACCTCTTAAAATATAAGGTAAAAATTTTTCTTCTTCTTTAAGCAACTGTGGTGGCTGTAGGGTTAATGACTTATTGGAGGTAACTCCCAGTCTTTCCAAATCTTGAACCATTTGTTTGTTGCTAAAGATTAACCGATATTTAGTTCTTCTACCATCATTTGGCGTATAACTTTTATATTCCTTACCGACTACTTTTGAGAGAAAAGCTATACAATCTTCATCTATCAAATCGATTCCAATATCCGTGCCCCGGCTAATGTAACCATCAGTTAATAGTAAACCTAAAAAATAAGCGTCAAATTGATTATTAATTGTTTTTAAATGATATGAATAAGACTTTCGGTTATCTCGGGCTTGTGCTATAAGCTCCGGATAAGTATCTGGATAATATTTTTTAACCTTATCAGTTATTGATTTTTTAGTTTTAAAACCATATTTATCCATTAATACATTGACATTGGTTCCATTAATATATTCTTGAACCAATTGAAGTTCTTGCTCTTGAGACAACTTTTTATATCCCATAGTATGCACCTCCTAAAATAAAGTAACCATACTAATAAAGGGATACACTTTTTTAAGACATTTCGCTGCGGATTGCCCAATTTTTAATGATATTACCATACCCACACTCATTACAGTGGCCGCTATATAATCACTTATATAGTTTGGTTATTAAAACTCTCAGGGGGTTCCCGCAATTTAAAAGATTTATTTTGATACATTACTGTAAAAGGGTTCCACTTTTAAAACCCATATCCACGCGATGTGGAGACTAAGACTGACCAGACATAATTACAAAGATGTTCATCCAGACCCTTTTCTTTGGTGACAGAATAGTATTCCTTCTCTAACGCCTCAAATTCTGACGCGTTCTTTTTTGCGATAGACTTTCTGAGTCGGTCTGCCCAGTTCAGATCAAAACCTCCGCATTCCGGAATCTGAACCAGTTCCATGAACAATTCCTGCGCCTCACAAATACCGTAAGAATTTAATAAAATCTTCTTCAGCAGCTCTTGATGTTCTTTCTTAACGCCATAATGGTCCATTTCATCATACCAAAGAGTTATATCGGTTTTGAAACGGGCATATTTCGCCAGAGGAAGTTCGGCACCTTTTTCCTGCGCCATCAGTCGAATAACTGAATTCAAGTGCGCCAAGTCGTCAACAGACTCGGGATGAGTTAACGCAATACCTTGAATACCACTTTGCTGCTCCATTTGGAAAAGACTTAGGACACGATGCTCCCATATCATTTTCCACATCTCAGGATCATTACGTTCCAGATTATAAATACCAACAACTTTTTCATATGTTTCTTTTAAAGTTGCCTCTGGAGTTACATATCCATACTCAGTTAAGAGATCCAACTCATTATGAATCTTATCCAAGCCTTCGATGGACAACAGGTCGTATTTAATCAAACTCACCGACTCAGCATCGTGGAGGTCATATGCTGTCACTAATGTATCATCAGGTGCTCGCATAAGCGCAGTATACTCAACCATTGGTTTATCTGTAAAGATAACTCCACCTGCGTGCTGACCAAGACGATTAACTAATCCTTCAATACGAAGTGCAACTTCCCAAAGTTCGGGATAGTTCTCTGTCATCTCATATACAAACTGCTTAACTGGTGCGAATCCCGCTTCCTCGTCTCCATAAAAACACTGTCTTAAACTGCGCGGCTGGCCACGATCGACCGGAATAAGCGCGGCTATTGCTGATGCTGCATCTATATCAATACCAAGTCCGCGCGCAGCCGTAAGTATGGCGGATTTTGGCTTTTCTGTGCCAAAGGTTGCAACATTTGTGACATAATCCTCACCATAAACCTGTCGAAGATATTGCAGCACCTTCTTACGTCGACTTCCCTCTATATCTATATCAACCCTTGCTACCCTCGGTTTCCCGATATTTATTAGGGGAGTAGACTATACCATTACCCGTTCTGGGTACTCTTTGGTAGTCGTTGCGGCCTTCTCCTTTACTAAGGAGCTATGCCTCAGGATTACCCAATCCTTAATCTTGTTACTATACCGTTTTGATTAAAAACGCCACATTTCGATTACTCTAATGCTTAGTAATTAAGGCTCTAAGGGTTTCCCCTGATATTCAGAGTTTTTCATTACGTCTTCCAACGTAATGGGACTGTTAAAACTTCGCTTTGCTATTTCGTACTTTCTTTCTAAATAATAGTGAGCATTTTTATACAAACGCTTCTCTAAATAAGTAGTTTCTTCCGCTCTATATTGTAAACTATAAATACTCTTGTCTTCATATATTCTATAAGATAATTGAAAATAATCAGCTATTGACATTAAAAAATCTTTAGTGCCACAAATTATTAATCTTGGGGTTCTTTTTACAAGCGAGCCATCTCCGTCGATATACCCTCTGATAAAATCATCTTTAAAATTAGTATCTGGTATTTTTTCTAATTTAAAAGTTTTATGTTCTAAAACTCCTCTTTTCTCTAAATCAGACACTATTTTATTATTACCAATTAATAATCTTGCTACTTTAGTACCCTTCTTATAAGATGTATCACTGGAAAAATGATTTATATTTCCACTGTACCCTAAGAATTGCTTAAATTTTTCCAACCATTCTGCATCTTTTTCACTAATTGTTAATCCAAAAAAGTTAGTATATTGATTAGCTTTTGTAATATAACCATCGCTATACATTACTCCAAGCCAATATGCAGAATCTGGTGTATCTACACTAAAACAATTTTCATTGATTTTATATCCAAGCGCATTTCTGCGGGCCTCAGAGTAGTTTCGTGTAGGTTCGCCATAAGCTTTTAATATATTTTTTACAGTAGAAGGGTCGCATTGATATTTTTTACCAACTGCTGCTAAACTACTTCCTTGCTTATATTCTTCAATTATCTTTTTTTTCTTCTTCTATTGTAAATTTACAATATGAGAATCTTTTTTCATTCATTTTTACTCACCTCTCTATATCTAAGTAAACTTTTAATTTACTCTCTATATCAAAGTAAGTACATAATAGCTAAAGTTTTTCGTTAATCCAACACGCTAACACGATCGGGATTCAAAAATCTCCATGACTTTGTCTGTACCGTCTCCCATAATGGGTTTATCTGTGTAATGTCGCACAGATACAACAAAATAAAACCAACGCCAGAACCACGGCCCGGCCCCACTAACGTTCCGGCATCCCAGCAACAATCAATTATCTTCTGCAAGTTAAGATAATATGAACTCCAATGAGTCTTATTCTTAATTGAAGATGTCCACGTTTTCTCAAGGCAATCTTCTATCGCATCATAAGTTTCTTTGTTTTGAAGCCTTTCGTCACTTTCAACTTTTTCAACGATACAGTCAATTAACTTACGATCACCTATGAAGTCTGACTTCTCAAAAGTTTCAAAATGAGGTATCGCCGCGCGCATTTCAGGTCTCAATATATTCTTCGGATTAAATTCTCTCCAAGGTAGAATCGGAATCTCCAAAGGTTTTGTTAAATCATAATCACAACAACTATCTTTAATTGCAAGTATATTGTTATATGCGGTTTCTAACTCTTCTTTCGTCAAATCAAGATGGCTCTCAAGTTCTTCGGTATCCATCATATAAGTCGTCAAATAAAAGCTTTTGACTTCTCTATCGCCATCCTGTGCATTAAGAAAAGCTTCGTGTATTGGAGCATCCTCTTTCTTTAGATAATGACTATCCGTAGTAATAATATACGGTACATCCAAGCGCTCTCCCATCTCAATAAGCTTTCGATTAACATAAGTCTGCTCTATTGATTCTGAGGGTTGAAGTTCAAGATAGAAATTACCTTCGCCAAAAAGCTTGTGCAGTTGTATAACCCAGTTATCAATTCTTTCAAGAAGTTGAGTGTCATTTGGCGTACGAGACGCACGCATAATCTGTGTCGGCAAACATCCACCCAAGCAGGCGGTACTCGCAATTATATGACCGGGATTTGCCCCAACAACATCAAACAAGTCTGAATAATAAGTTGGAACTCGTCTCATCTTACCACGAGACATCCAGCTTCTTTTCCAAGCCCTCGTCGAAAGCTCTCTCAACTGTGCATGACCAATTTCATCTTTTGCAAGAAGAATAAAGTGATAATATCGGTCCTGTCCTGAAATAAAGTTATCTTTTGTCAAACCATCGCGGCAAAGATAAATTTCATTACCTAAAATTAACTTAAAGTCGGGATTCTTCTCTTTAATCTTTCGATAATACTTCTGTGCCTTAATATGGCAACTCAACGCTTCGTGGTCGGTTATAGCCAGAACAGAATGTCCAAGTTCGATTGCATAATCAATCAACTGATTCTCTCGAATTATACAATCTCGAAGCCGCAGGTTGCTATACTGTGTATGATTTTGCCCTAATGTAAACTACCCGGATAGTTCAAAGTAGTTTTCATTTAGCACCACCTCCTACCATTTTCTATATATATTATAACATATATTCTATCAAAAGTCAAATTAGAATTAATAGCTATCATAGAAAATAACCTTGATGTTATCGCCTTGTTTTGCTATTTCTTGTATAAGAATTTCCAAACTACGAACCTGCTGTTCAAGAACGGGACGTAAGTCTTTATACTCCCAAATGCTATTCGTCTGGTCATTATAATATTGCTCTGACATTACACAATGATGAAGAAACCACTGAATATCTTTAATGTCATCGGTAGTAAGATTATAAGAATATCTACCATCTGTTTTATCATCTGGATGATTTCTACGATAAACGCTAAATATAAAAGACCTTATACCATAACATTTTCTCCAATAGGTAATATCATATTCATATTTATATCCGCTTTCATCATTAACCAGCGCTGGTTCAGCACTCGCTTGAAATACTGTTTTCTGTACCCAACCAAAAAATTGGCTTTGTTCTTTTGTTCTAACAACAATTCCATTATCAAGTCCCATTCTTATACCTCCTTACATCGCGCGGGCTTCATACCGAATTTTCCACGCTTCTATTATTTCATCAAGAGTCCTTGGAGTATAGTCCATCCAAGGCATCATACAACCAACATTCATAAACTGACCTGTTGCACGGCCGGGCGCATCATGAGCAACATCAATAACTTCTTTTCAGAGTCTCCGCAGATGGTCCTCCTCTATCGTTCCATGAACATGACCATAAAGCATCCAAAAGTCCTCATTATAAGCTGCACGATAGAAAGGCATGGGATAGTGACAAAGAATCACATGGCGACCATTATCCTTAATCTCAAGAAACTTCTCCTGTCCAATAAACCCACCAAGTCCGCGAGTTTGTTTATGAAGTTCTCTATCATGATTCCCCGTAATCAGAACCTTGCGTCCATTGAGTTCCGCACCCATCTCAAGTGGATTTACATTTTTCCAGCAGAAATCTCCGAGTATATACACAGTATCATTCTTACCAACTTTCTTATTCCATCGCTCTATCATATCATTCTTCATCATTTCCACATTTGCAAAGGGGCGCTTGTCAAACCGTATAATATTTTCGTGTCCAAAATGAGTGTCTGCAATATAGAAAATTGCCATATTATCTCCTTCTTTCTCTTTTCTTATATAAATATTATAACAAAAAAATTTTTATTTTGCAACTTTCAAAAGACCACTTGTCATATGACAAGTGGCCCTACTCTTAAAATGATAATCGCGCGTCATGAACTTCCGCTTCTTTTATTAAAATTTGAGGAGTAGTCGTTCCACACCATTCATTGAGGTTAGGTTCGCCTACCACTTCTATATCAAGCTCTGGATATCGATTAAGCTTATCAATAAGTTCTTCCGCACCATAAGTTTTTACATAAACAATTCCATTTTTTGAGAAACGAACTGCATTGTGATTTTTACCCATAACTTGAATATCATTTCGATTTATGGTAATATTATGGACATATATAAGTGGCGCCGGATTTCCTGTACCCCAAATTGAGTCATCCTCGGTTAAATCAGTAATTAATTCCGCTAAGTCCGAGTCGGTTGCAAATCGAGAAAAATTAATTGGGAAGAAAGCTTCGGTAAAATTATATTCACTTAGCTCCTTATTCGCAAGTTCATGAAGTTTCCGAAGATTCTTTTCCGGTATTGCACAACCCGCCGCAGACTCGTGACCTTGAACGAATTCAAATAATCCCGTGTCATTTAGATAACTTCTAAAATTATTGAACTCACTGTTACTAACACCACGAATACTGCCTTTTATCATACCATCATCATTAAGACGAGCTACTATGGTGGGATGTTTGTACTTTTCCGCAAGCTGAGTGGCAACTAAGCCATTCAATACAGGAGGAAATACATCTTCCTCATCCAAGCGCACAAACAGAATCTGATTCTCTAAAAGGTCGTACTTAAATATCTTACTCTCAATGCGCGCGACTGCTGATTCCTTATCTTTATTCTGATGGGTTCGTGCATTTACACATTCGCGTACGCTTTCAACCGCCACTTCTTCCATCGTACCTTTTGCGCCTCTCTTGTTGCAGGGTACCATCTCATGTCCATTTACAAGTCCAAGAAAAAGACGACCTTTTTCCGCTTGAGTACCAACTCGTATCATAGCGTTTATTAGTGGTACAATATAAAAAGCAACAGTAATAGGGGTCAGATGGTTTTGAATTTCACTCCACGAAGAAGCCATCTGCTTTGTTATTGAATAGGCTTGCTTAGTTGCAATTGTTTTGAAGAAATAGTTCTTAACATTGGATAATCCTTTGGTAATAATATAACGATTTTCCATATCCAATACAGAACCCATATCTCCAATTACACCAAGTGCTGCCAAATCAATAAGTTCATCTGCAAAATTCGTACCGCAAACCTCATCATAACGCCGACAGAACTGATATGCGACTCCCGCGCCAGTTAAAGCCTTATTGTTATACTGTGGTGAAAGCTGATTGTTAATTATGACTGCATTATTACTAAACGGGGGATCTGCTAAGTGGTGGTCTAAGACCAAGCAAGATATTCCCAATTCACCCAATCGCTCATGATATTCATAATCGTTACTTGAACTATCGGGAAGTATAACGAGTCCATAGGTTTTTTCTTGAGCAATTATCTTATCAATCATATCTTCTAATCCGTGCTGTTTACCTTCGTGAAGAATATACTCAATCTCAATCTCAGGTGCATGTTTTTTAATATATTGATAAATAATTGCTGAGGAAGTAAAACCATCACAATCGCAATCAACCACTAAAAGAATTGATTTATTTTCCTGTATCGTGTCTCGAAGTAACTCAACACCTTTATCTACAAACTCAAGATTCGACGGAGGCTCAAGATACTTCGAGGTCGGACAGAGAAACTCTTCAAAGTTTTCAACACCGCGCGCAGCAAGTAAATTCCGAAGATAATCTTGAGTAAAATTTAGATTTTCTAACTTAACTTTCATTTAATAATTCTCCTTTTTGCCAATAACTTTAAAAAGACAGCCTCTCCTTGGTCTACTGGGCTGTCTTTTTCCCGTGTCAGTCCAGAATCATCATATATAAAGGAGAAGGTAGCATACTTATTATATTTCTTACAAATTCCATATAGTTTATTAAAATAATCCTCATGATGAGGTTTTTCCTCGTTGTCTAAGCATAAACAAATTTCTTTTGGGTTACACTCACGCATTAACAAGTTCAACTGATATTTATTAAAGTTAGAACCACAAATTGCCGCGCCGCAGTTTGGGGTCTTAAAGTCTTCCAGTTTAAGAATCGATTTTTCCATGTAATCTGGTATTACTACCAGCACTGACTATTTCTTCTTAACATAATGTCAAGTCTACTATTTCGAGCTACGTATCAATAGTAGCCCTACTCCCCGACAAAGGGGATAGTCGATACAGGTTTATTTGTGACGAATTGGATAAGTGAGACCCGGCTGTCTATAACTTTTTCCTAAATTAATATGAGAAATAACTGTTTGAGCTACATTAAATTTATCTCCAATCTTTTTTTGAGATAATTTTGTAGTTTCTAACAATTTAATAATTTCAGATATGTCGTTAGGCGTTAGTTTTCTTCCACAAGTCATTGATGTTAATGGATATATTTCATTACCATCATGATGACGTTTTCCAGTATTAATTTCTGATATGTGCGGAAGAGATATTCCAGTTATATTACTAATTTCATTAAAAGATTTATTTTGTTTCAATAATAATTTAGTTAATTCAATAGTCTCACTTGAAAACTTAATATATTTAGGGGCTTTTCCACCGGCGGTTTGATTATAACCTTGGTTATAAGTATTATAATATGAAATCCAATAAGCTTCGCGCTCTATTGCTTCTTTTTCATCAGTGATTTTATCTTCAATAATAAAATACTCATAAAAATCTAATCCATGTTTCCTAATACCTCTGCTTAAAGGATAATTATATTCTTTAGCTTCTTTGTGTGTTGGGTCGTAAATTTCATGTTTATATCTTCGACATTGCTCGTTACTTGTTTGCCCAACATACTTTACTATTTGTGTTTCCTTTTCTCTGTATCCATAAATTAACCAAACCATACTTAAAACCTCCTATTTTCTCTTTCTATTTATAAGTAGATTTTAAGCACCTTTTCTCTAAAAAATTAAGCACGATTTTTCACAAACACTTCCCACGAGATTACCCTTAGCTTTACCTATTAGGGCTTCCTCGTTAGCATACTTTTCGTATACCCCGCTGATGAGGCGGAAAAATAGATAAGGGCGAAAATTCACCCTCGAAAATAAAAGCTATGCCATATTTTTGTATGTTTGCCTTTGTATAGTTTAGTCCATAAAGATTAAGTGAAAGTCGATGTGAATACCACTTCTGCTCAATCTGAACCGGCATATACTTACCAACATTCTCAACTTCCCACTCACTAAGCGCACGGCCTCTAATTCCAACCAAATTCCCATTCACATCATAATGAGGAATAATGATTTTGTTTTGAGAAGAAGAAAAAAGTATATTATATTTATCCATTGCGGACTCAGAAATACCTTCTTCTAACCACTGCGCGGGATAGCACTTTTGGAATACATCTAAGATACCCTCGGGATATGTGGGCAAGCTCTGTGTGCGAACAATGGGAGCATATTTGTCTTTAAGAAGTTGATGAGGTTCTACTCCAAAGCTTTCTCGAATAAGATCAGAGGCACTACAACTGCGCACGACCTCATAAACATCAGAATACCAGTCGTAATCAATATTCCTTGTCTCGTAGTAATGCTTTAGGAAAGTAAAAATACTCATTGGACCACATTCAGTATAGCAATAAAACAAATGAGTATTTTTATAGTAATAAAGCTTAAAACTACCATCGCGCGCATTGTGACAAATTGTATTTGTGAGAAGAAAACTATTCGTTTCTTGCACTTCATCCGCGCCTAATTCTAATAAAAGTCCTTTAACTTTATTTGAATCGAGCTTATCAACTAATTCTTTATAATTCAAGACTTATCCCCTTTCAGTTCTAAGTTTAGTTGCTCAATATAATCAATAATCTCTTGTTTTTGCCCTTCTTCCCAACTTTCAACATCAAAAGCGTACTCATTAAAGAACTCATTAATTGGCTCCATTTGACTATTAGTAATGAACAAGTCCTCTTTTCGCATCGTTCCCATATCAAAGTAACTCCAAATACGAACTTGCGACCACTGTCCACTACGTACCTTAAACACATCTGTGACTATGTTTGGTTCAATCGTTGCCAAATTCTGAATTAACTCAAGTTCCTCCTTAGTTGGGCGCGCCATAATCGCACCATTATCAGCTTTATTAATGGTTGAACGACCGCCCGCGAGAGAAGCTTCATTGCGTATAGAAGTATTATTATCTGCATTCGCATTAACCTGAGTTGATGTAAAAACCGCAACATCAAGTTCTATTGCCAAATCTTTTAGCGCAGTTGCGAACATTAAAAGTGCTTCCAGTAATTCTATTATTTCTAATAGACCAGACTATATCTTAAACACTATATAGTGCCTATAACCGTTTCGAACATTGTATCAATAAATGCCCTACTCCAAGATTGACCTTGGATAGTCGTTACAGGTTTTATAAGGAGAGTTTATTTATTTCCGCAAATTGATTGGCAGTTATGCGGATAAATTTATATTTTCTTTCACAACGATTATTTTGACGGATACTGGCATAAATTCTATTATAAGTTGTATCATATCTTTCAGCAAATTCTTGAATAGTTAATGCAGTATCTTCTATTTCATCTGTTTCTTCATTAATTTTTGCTACACAACATTTAAACCTATTTAAAAAAGTTTTAAGCCATTTGTCTTTTTCGTTTTCCTTTACCCAATAATAACCATGATAGCTTTGTGTATTCTTTAAAACCCTTTGGATTCCTCTAAAATCACTGTTTGTTATTTTTGCTGCATCGCGTATGCTGCCAAAACTATCAATAAATTCAAAATTTTTTCCGTTAAATCTATATTGTAGTATATTATCATATTTTTTTTGATGGCTTTCTTTTATTTTAGATAGGCACTGTTGGCTATAAACGGGATTTAAATGGCCACCTTCTAAAATATTGTACGATTCAGTTGCTTTATATTTTTGAATTAAATCGTATTCCTTTTGATATGCTTCTTTTTCTTCTCCATCAAAAGTTTCAATAATTTCAAAAATAAAATTTTCTTTTCCATAATTGTTATAATCTTTTTGAAGTTTATAATTAGGATGAGTATTATTTTTTAAGTTATTGAAATGTTGCTTTTTTCTTTTTATATAATCAGTTGTGATTCCAATATAAAAACTGCCATTTTTTATATTGGATATTTTATAATAATAAAATTTCATTTTATCTCTCCTTATAACTTCCCACGGTATTACCATATCCATTTTTGGACTTAGGCTCTCTTACCACCTTAACCTTTCGGTTTAGTTGACCGTTAGCTTCTAAATATAAGTAACACTGCATCATATTTACTTTATATTTTTGAAACCCCGCTGATAAACGGAAAAGTTATATATACGACAAATTGTTTATCGTTTCTTATATTAAAGCCTCGAAACTCGCCAAGAAGTGCCGGACCAATGAAAATATAATCATAGAAAACCGCTAATGCTTCATAATTCAATAATTCTTCTCTTACAACCGATTTTATCAGCTCAATCGTTGGGTTCGGAATACGAATCATATGAAAATTATCTCGATACTCCTTGATAATCTGGCGTGCCTGTTCTATAAGAATTTTTTCTTCTTCTGAGAATCCGCCATATTTGAATCGACTCTCGTTAATACCCGTAAGATATGCAATTATCATACGCATAATCTGCTCGGGCCTCTGCTCTGTCATTATAAACAGAATCTTTTCCGAAGAGCCAATCTGCTCCCATTCACACGTCTTATCGTTATATCGAAAAGGAAATGCTAAATAACACGCATCGCTAACCGCAGACCTCGTCTTACCAACACCACTTCCGCTACTACGAATTGTTAAAGCTCCTCTTTCGGCGCCATTAATAACCTGCGAGTAAATTTTTCCCTGCACAGGAAGTCCAATAAATGAAGGATTGCCAAATCCATCAATAACTCCATCAATTTCTTCGCCAATATCCCAACTCTGAACTTCTTCTGTCTTTGAGTATTCACTTTCAATGCGCGCAAGCTTTTTTCTAATCGCATTTGAGATATCTGTGGTCGTTAGCTGTTCAAACTTCTCGTTTACCTCTTGTGCGCGGGGATCAAAACTATCTTCAATATAAAATTCGCTTATGTCAACGCCTATCTTTTGATAAGCATTTAACATATTAAACTTCTTTAACTTATTGTAATAATATGGAAAGTTTTCTTCGTTTGAAAACTCCTCAACATCTTGAAGATACTCGATTCCATTATTAGTCTCAAAACTGTTCTTTGCTGTTTCGTTCGTTGATAAACAGTTCTCAACATCAAAAGCCGAAATCTTCTTCGCGCCTTGTGAGTACAGCTCCCAAATTGCCGAGAACAAAAATTTTTCAAATCTGCTCTGAAAATCATTCGGAGTTAAATAATACTTGTCTGATTCTCCTAAATACTGTGGATGCTTTAAGAGACAACCAAAGATTTGTTGTGTAATTCTCTTATCAACAATCAATTTTCTGCCTCCATTTCTATCATATCAAGAGAATATTTCTTTTTCTTTTTGGTAGCTTGTTTTGTCTGTGTTTTAACGCCACGCTTTCGCTCAGCTTCCGCGCGCAACCTAAGTTGTTGCGTAATTCTTTCACAAATACCTTTCTCTTTTCTTTCTCTTTCAACCCAATAACTACACGCCTCGTCATAAACATATGGAACAATACCAATTCCACCTTTGGCTTTATTTCTTGGGGCTTTCTGTATGTCATAATAATACCTTAAAGAAAAATAAATTCCCTTGGCGGTCATATTCTTTTTCAAATAGCTTTCCCACTGCTTTTTAAACTTAATGAAGTCAATCTCCATTAACATTTCTTTTGTTAAGAACTCCCAAGTGTAGTCAAGCCATTCTTCATTTCCTTTACTGGCGTGGAGGTTATCTTTTTCTGCTACCCAACTATCATAGCAATCCTTATGATAAAACCATCCTTTCGACCGCATGAGCCAGTCTTTACCCTCTTCTGTTGTATTTCTATCTATCTCTCCATTACAAACGCGGCAATGTACGATTCCTAATTTCTTTGCCAATAGAAACACCTACTTTCAACTTTTCTTCCATATATATTATACCAAAAATTTTTCGAAAATGCAAATTCAAAAGAGCCGACTTACAACAAGCCGGCTCACATATATATATTAAAGGAAAGAATTATTTAAGAAGAGACTTCATTTCACCGCAAACCAACTCGAAAAGGTCTTTCTGATCTTCGGTTATTTCAGAAAGCTTCATCTTTCTACCAAAAATCATCTCAACCTTTTTAAGGACTCTGGCGGCATTTTCCTCGTCCTGTTCAATGAGCGCCTTCCAAAGCTCAAAAGCTTCAGCTCTTATATCTTCATAAGAACGCTCTTCCATCTTCGCGCCAGCAGAAACATTATCTACCAACACTGCTCCATCTTTGTTCGCCTGCTCCTCAATAGCATCTCCAATTGCAGATACCAACTCATTGTAGCCAAAAGGAATCTTTGGCGCCAAGTAGGGCAAACGCGAACCTGCGAGAATTGTAGGTGTTGCGCGCGTCAACAGAGTACGCGTACAATTTCCCTTTTTATCCCACTCGCAATTTATATAACCTATAATGTCAACAAGGCGGTTGACAATTTCTGCCGCTCTTGCGGGCATAGCAGGCGAGATATGCTCGATAGTATTACCATCGCCAGCATCCTCGTTCTTTATCTGGCTATGGCAAATACAAATTATACCATAACCAAGCATCGTGATTTTACGCAAGCATGACTCAAACTCGCTCTTGAGCGCAGTATAGCCAGCTCCGTACGGTATTTCACCAATCTTCTGAACACCATTCTGGAGACAGATATACTTCTCACAAAGACTATAAGCTTCACCGACAGTATCGATGGTGATAGTATCATACATCTCCTTCGCTTCAGGCTGTTCAAGCTGGCGAAGGACCTGCTTGAACTCGACCCACTTTTCGATAGGCTGCGCGCGAACACCAGATAGGAAGTTAGTACCAATCTCAAAGCTGAGGATTAGGTTCTTATCCATCTGTGCCGCAAAGGTAGTTTTCCCGCATTTCTCCAATTTGTTATCGTAAAGGCTTTTTATCCTTTACCTCTTATACTTCTTATTCGTATAAGTTCAGCATAGCTTTTTACCTTTTCACAAAAGGTAGGTAGTCTCGTGGAAATTTATATCATTTTATTTTCAAAAGAGTATCAAATTTTTCTTTTTTTCTCGGCAAGTATAAAGAATTTTCCCTATACAGAATCTTATAAATCTGTTTTGTGGCTGACGTAGAATACTGAAAATAATAGCAAGGAGTTGACCCTTTTTCTTGAATAGAGACTTTTGGTATATTATACTCTTCCCAAAAATAGTCTATTATTGTTTGTAGAACATCTTTATTGGCAGCTACTATCTGCCATCTAAGAGCATTTTTCCCAGCCGTTGATACGCAGCCGTCTCCGTCAAAATACCCCCGAATAAAATCTATCCAATATTCCCGTTTAAGATGTCGAGGAAAAGTAAATGTATAGGTTTTAGCAGGTACGATATTATACTTAGCCAAAGTATCCTTTATCTTCTTTGATGAGCAATGCCATTCACAACAATTATAGCCTGCTGCATTAATATATTCCTTTACCTGTCTATTACTTCCCATTTCTGTAGCCAATTTTTGTAAAAATTCTTTATCTACAGCGCTCAATCCAATTTTTAATTCATTTTCTCTTTTACTTATACTGCCATCTGCAGCAATAAAACCCAACAAATAAGCCATATTTGGTGATTCATGACAAAAATAATCATCATTGATGTCATACTGCCTTCGATTCATATTGGATGCTGTAGCAGCCTCAGAGAAATTTCTAATTGGTATTTTTTCTTCCTGTAAATAGCGTTTTACAATTCGAACGCTTGTTCCCGCAGCCCTTGCACACGCCGCTTGACCGCGTTTTTCATTTACATAGAGCTGATAGATTACACTCTTTTGTTCATCTGTTAATGTTTTCCGTTCGCTCACACCGAGGAACCTCCTTAACAATAATAAAATGTTTAATATTTCTATGCGTTGCCCCTGAATAATCTTTTAAAATTATCCTTCAGGTCTGATTCTCATCACAGAGTTCCAGTTTTTTACTACCAAAAGATTAAATATTACTATTTAATCGCCCAAGATTTTAGGCCCATAAATGCAAATATACTTACCTTTAAGATCCCTCGAAATAACACTCGGCTTAATATTAAGAATATCAATTCCCATTATTATCTACCTCCTTGATTAAAAACCAAGGCTTGAAGCGTCTGTTGCGGGCGCCTGTCTCGTCTTGGGTGCAGTACGAGTCCTCTCCTTTTCTGCGGCGAGCTTCTCATCTCTAAGCCTCAGTCCTTCCTCTATCTTCGAGAACTCATAACCAGACTCGAGGGGGAAATCACCGCCAGTTATGATAAGCTCACTGATAGAAGTAGTAGTGGTTTTCTCTTCCGGCTCACCGAAAGCTGTCTCAATAAGCTTGGTCTCGGTCTTGGTTGAGAAGTTGAGCTTGCCACGGAAAGGAACTGTGTCGCGAGGCTTCCAGTTATCCACTATGAAATCGATAGCCTTGGGACTCTCAACATAGAAAGGCATAACATCAACAAGACCGCCCCACTGAGGTATGCACATATTTATACGAAGCCTGCCCGTCTCAACACCCTGAGAGTCAACTTCGTTGCAAGTCTGACGAATCATTCCGTCATACTCAAATATGGCGCCCATCTTCATGTCATCTTTACGAATCTTTCTGATAAAGCTGCCCTTAACCTGCGGGAAAGATATAAAACGATTATCTCTGCCATAATACTCATTCATTGCGAGCTGACCGGTTATACGAACGGCATCTGCCTTATCCTCGCCACCAGCGGCCGCGATTGAAGTATAGCCAGAAACCTCTTTCCAGCTCTTGTAAGCAGGATTCTCGCCGCCATCTTTCTTGAGTTTATTCGCAAAAATATGAACAGGAATCTCAAGAACCTTCTCTGCCGCGCCGATCTTCTGAACGACCTTAACGGTAACAGAACCGCTTATATAATCGTTCTTTTTACCATTTTTCTCATAAGAACCCTCTTTAAGATTGTTTTCACTCAAAAGTCCAATAATTTCTACTGAATTGCTTGCCATTTTCTTTTTCTCCTTTTTTAATTGGTTCTTATTTGGTCGCCCGAAGATAGACCTCGGGCGACATAAAAGTTAAACTTACTCCTCGTCCTCAGAGGGAACGAAGTCACGACCAAGATCAGTCAGAACAACATAGGTAACAGGCTTCTCCTGACCATCGACAGTGACCTTCTCTCTATCGACAAGACCCTTAGCGTGAGGACCCTTGCAGCCGAGAGCGGTTACAGTACCATTGATAGACTTCTCAGTCTTGTTGAGGGCGGTTGCAAGCTCGGGAATCGAGACACGACCACCATTCTCCTTAACATAGTTGAATACGAGAGTTGCGTTTTCAGTAAGCTTCATTTTTTGTTTACTCCTTTTTGTTTAATATTTTTTTATTCGAAGTCATCTCTGACTTTCTATTAATATTATATAAGTATTTTGAAAAAAAATCAAACTTTTATTTTCCAGTATTTTTTTTATAATGTGTTTACATCAGTAGTTGTATATTTTTTCGTCTTTACTTACATAAATATTATCAAGATTTATATAATCCTACAACAGACTCAACCAAAGTTTTAAACTTGATTGATTTGACTCCCTGCGCATCTTTAAGCTGGAGAGGTATTGACTCGCAATCCAGACTTATTTGCGCGCGGGACGTTATTATTGTAATTTCTTTATCAGTAGACAGAAGCGGTAAGAAGTCAATCATATAGTCGGAGTCGGAAAGTTTTTGCGGCTTTCCTCCTTTGTTACCGCGCGACCCAAGAGAAAATTCATCCAATGGCGTGCGCTTTGTATATCCTTCACCCGTTATAAATAGAAGTGATTTCGTTTCAACGGGAATCGGACGCACAGAAACTACGTTATCACCATCGTTTAATTTAATACAACGAACCCCTTTGGATACTCGGCTGACCGAACGGACTTCCGAAACATCACAATAGAGGAATTGACCTAATTCGGTTAAGACTCCAATTTTATCCTTTCCATCAAGGAAAGCACAACAAATTTCGTCTCCTTCGTTTAACTCTATTGCTTTCAACAAGCCGCTACGGTTCATTTTATACTCTGAAAAAGCAGAGCGCTTTACAAGTCCCTTCTTTGTAAAGAAGAGAATATCACGATTGACGTCCTTCTTATCTAAACTCATAACCGCAACAATATTCTCTGCACCCATGATTCCAAGAGAAACCGTAGAAAATTTCTCTCCTATGGGCAAAAGAGAAGCTGAACGATGGAAAAATTCACCATTTGCCGCAAAGAAAAGAATTTCATTTGTGGTATTCGTAGATAGAGTATCAATAATAAACTCTTTGGGGTTTAATTTGAACTTAGTACCTACGCCACCTCTTTTTTGAGTATAGAGAGTTGAACTTTCTTGTACGAAAAGATTGCCTTGATTAGTAAATGAGACTAAAAGTTTCTTTTCCTCGATGGCTTCGTTTTCCGTTTCGTTTAGGTTAAGAATTTTCGTGCGGCGACTATCGCCAAACTTAGTGGCAACCGCGCGCAAATCTTTTTCAATCTCTTTTTTAAGCAAATTAGAATTGTTTAGAATTTCTTCAATTCGAGCCTTCTCTGTTAAAAGGTCTTTTTGCTCGCTTTGAAGCTTAGTTACTTCCAAATGTGCAAGGCGCGCAAGCTTTATATCCAATATTGCTTTTGCTTGAACCTCGTCAATCGAAAGATATGATTGAAGTTTAGTCGAAGCTTCTTTTGTATCTTTAGCACTTTTTATGATTTTAACTACTTCATCGATTGAAGCAATAGCAAGTAAAAGCCCCTCAATAATATGAAGACGTTTCATAATCTTGCCTAAATCAAATTCATAACCACGCGTATATACAATAATCTGATGATCAATATAAGACTGTAAAAGCTCTCGCCAAGTCATAACCCTTGGGAACTTACCGTTTTCCAGTACCGTTAGATTAATACCATAATGATACTCAAGAGAGGTATTTTTATAGAGATATTTTAATACAACGTCTGGATTGGCACTCTTCTTTAAGTAAATTTTAAGACAGGGTGTTAATTTGGTAAGGTCATTGTATCGTTCAATGCCGGGATTTTCTTCGCTTTCAATAATCTCGTGAAGCTGCGCGCAAATAGTATTGGTATAAACACTATATGGCACTTCGGTTACGATAAGACAGCGCTCTTTAGAATCATAGGAAACCGTGGCTCTCAACTTACAAGCCGCGCCCGACCCTTTTTTAAGGCTTTCTTTTACGGCAGCTTCGTTAAGAAGATATCCTCCTGTTGCAAAGTCGGGGCAACAGTAGATGTCATCATACTCACAATCAGGATTCCACAAAAGATGAATAAGAGCCTCGTTGATATCTTGAATGCGAAACTGCGGTAGATTACTACTCATGCCTATACCAATGCCCGCGCTACCATTTACAATATTATAGAAGCCTTTAGTAGGGAGAACTGAGGGATATTGCTCGGTATCATCATAGTTATCGCGCCATTCTTTAATTGTATCTTTGTCTATATCTCGAAAAAGATATGATGAAAGTTCGCTAAGACGAGAACTGGTATATCTGGGTGAACTCCAGTTTCCCGTTTCTGTTGGCTGACCAATACCACCCTCAACTTCAATTAAAGGATATCTCATAGCCCACGGTTGCGCGGCACGCATTATCACGCCAACACAACTGGAATCACCATGGATATACATCCTCGATGCACTACCTACTGCCTTAAGGGTTTTCTTTATCGGCTTAGAGTGAAGAAACTTGTCCGTATACAGGCAATAGAAAATCTGACGAGCCGACGGCTTCAGACAATCTCTCGCATCAACCAGTGCGCGCGACTGTAGAACGGCGCCGGAGTATTGAATAAAACTTTCTTTTATGACTGATGTTAAATCTTCCATTTAGCTCTCCTTTCCTCAATTTCCTTTAATATTATAGCTTAATTTTAAAGTTAAATCAATTTTTATGTTTAGCGACAACAAAAATGAAGTTGTCCTTGACAGCCAACATAAGGCGCGCCTTTCATTCCTTGACAGGTTCCACTTTTGACGTTCTCAGCTTCGGGGCGAAAGTAAGGACAATTATCATTACCATTAAGGTAATTTTGGATTTGCTCTTCTGAGTGATCTGCACAGCAAACTTCCTCACCATATGAGGTCCATATTACTTTTTGAGTAAGGTCTAATGGTACCTTGTTACCACATATTGGACAATTCATTTTAATCTTCTCCTATCTCTTGTTCTTTCTACGGAAATGATTTAATAACGTCGGCAGGGCGGCGTATCCTGCATCTCAGGTACCTTTTCAGGTGCGGCGGGAGCCTTTTCCGCCCTCGACGTTATTAATGGGGTAAATTTTCAACCCAACCACTTATATACCGCATATTGGTCAGCGGTAATTTATAACATAAGAATATGGTGGGGCGACACTCCCACATCTCCTACTAAAGGCGACGGCTGCCCGTTCCGTCCTCATATTCTTATGTGACCGCCATTGGAACATATCGTTGAGAGGTGCAGACGATCTTATTCTGTTTTGCCCTGCCGGCGGGACTATTAGTAGCCCCTGTACTCTGCCGGCTTTGGGCTTTTGTTGGCGTGGCACGGAGTTGACCCGCGCGGCAAGGGCTTTGACCCCTCGTCATTCCGAATCTCGCCATATGTGGCAGACTATTAGTACCGCCATCTGCTGGGCTGGTTGTATTGTGGACATATCATTCGTCCCTCCGGGATTATCTTCCCGCAGCATACACATCTGTCAATGTCAGACATTGGTATCACCTCTCAAAAGCTCTGGGTTGTCGTGAATGTTGCCGATGACCTCAATGTCATCACCGTAGCTTGAAAGAGGTTCTGCTTCAAAGCAACCATAATTTCCGCTTTCTTCCCAACCGTATTCTGCCATATAGCCACGCTCACCGTACAAGCAAAGCAAAAACTGTCCAAAATGAAACTCAACCACCATCTTGTCAATTTCATCATCAAAAGGTTTTATCATATCCCCCTCAAAAATCTTTTTGCCGTTCTTATCGGTTAAGCCTGTGTACTGTCCTACGGTGTCAGAGTTTACAATATAGTGCGAACTCGGCTCGTTGTATTCTTTTGGATGCGGAACAGTAATATAATCACAAAGCTCGTCATCAGTTCTGCAATACTTAGCTTTATAATAATATCCCTCAACCCACTCGCCGTTATCTGTTCGCTTGCCACGAAAAAGTATCTCACGCATTGTTATTACCTCCTAATAGTTCAGGGTTATCGTAGATTTATAAAAACATCTTGTGGGAGCATGAAACTCTCTGCCGTCAATACATCTTATCATTGTCTGCTCTTCGCCAGCAGTAGGACAATACTGCTTAATAACTACACCTGAAACACCGTAATACTGCATTTCAACGCATATTACAAAGTCACCAATTTTAATATCATTCGACATTGTTATTCCCTCCGTCCATTTTTGCACCGCAGTGCGGACAAAACGGTGTTCTAATATATTCTCTTATTTCTTCGTATCCGCATGGCACTAAATTCTCTTCCCAGTCATAGTCAAATGTTTCTTCAAATGTGCTTGTATATTGCGCTTCCGCTCCGCAGCACGAACATATGCAAGGAATATCGTCATAACCGTCTTCAACCCACTCTCCGTGCCGCACCTCAACCACATCGGCGGTTGGTGCTGACTTTATAACATTGTAAATGTCTGTGGCTTTATAAAGTGCATCAGCTTCGCACGCAGCTCCTTCAACTAAATTTTTTTGACAATTTATGTGATACCAAGTCGTACTTTCAATTTCATCAATCACTGCCTCACGTTCTATATATTCAGACATTTTTTATACTCCTTTACTTAAATTCTCTCCAATCAATTCTTTGTCCACAACGCACACAATACTGATACCATGCATGTAGGTATTCACCACAATGCGGGCAATGGAAATCTCCATAATATATTTCTACGGGAGGCTCTCCTTTACTCTTCCGAATTATCTCATAAACCTTTTCTTTTGTACAGTTTGTGCCTTTCTCAAAGAACTTTGATATCGGTTGAGATAAAACTTCTTTTATTTGTTTCAGTGTAACTTTCATTACTTTTCCTCCCTTTATAATAAAATTATAACAAAAAAAGGAAGGAAAATCAAATTCCCTTCCTTTAATCTTATTCTCGTATCATAGAGAAGTCTACATTTTTAAATATGAAATCCGTTCGTGGCTCCACATCTTTACCCATCAGATTGTACAAGAGGTTACGCGCTTCTGGTGAGGTTTGGAACATATCAAATCGCTGGTTCTTAGCTGTAAACATTGAATTGTATGCTTGTTCCGGAGTCAATGAACCGATACCTTTATTTCTTTGAATAACTCCCGATATATGTCCGCGCGCAGCATCCATTTCTTCGTCTGTAAAATAATAGTTCTCGGTTTTTCCATTTTTAACAATATAGAGAGGCGAACGTAGCCACCCAAGTCTTCCCTCTTCAATAAACTGCGGAGCCAGATACTGCAATGCCGCCATCAAAAGTAGTCCAATATGGTAACCCAACGTAATCCGATGTTTCCATCGGCGCAGACTATATGTTACTTGCTTATGCAAGAATACTCTTTCCACCTGCGTACCAATAGTAGGTGTACTCTCCTTCCGGGAGATAGTCGTTACAGGCTTCACTCGTTAATCCAAATTTTTTGTTTCTTTTTATATACTGGTAAATTCTTATAAGTGCGTCCCCACAAGATTTGTTGTAGAGTTTGAAAGCCGCATCTATCTTGATAATCTTGATAAATTGATTTTGCGCTTTCATTAACATAGCGGCGGCGTATCTCTAAAACCTCTTCATTGGTAAAGGTAGCTTGTTCTGACGCCCCTCCATCTGTAGCATGCTTCATATAATACTCTTTATTTTCTGGGGTATAAACTTCCATTTTTATGTCTTTCCAAGTGGAACCATCCCAAATACTTGCAAAGCCACTAAAGGTAATTTTATCCTTAAAAAGGTCATAAACATCTTTTCTTCTCATATGGGCATCATAACATTCTCTTATATAAGCCACATCTTCATTGGTAAGATTCGTTCGACCATTATTTTCTCCTCGATTATCGCCGCCACCCTCGTTGCAATTATAACCGAATCCTTTATAAGTATTATAATAAGCTATCCAGTATTTTTCTCTTTCATCAAGAGTTTTTAAAGAGCACTGTTCAATCACTTCAAAACTAAAAGCATCTTTACCATGCTTCTGAATGGCTTTGTCAATAGCTAAACTATCTTTATAGCAGTGCTCAGAAAAGCGTCTTTCGATATCGTTGCTTTGTCCAATATAAATTTTACCAGTATTTTTATTTGTTATTTTATAAATGCCTATCATTATGGCACCCCCATAATTTTTTAGGCTAAGGACCAACTGTGATTCCCACGGGATCTGCATGCCCATAAAGGGTTTAGCTTCTCTTACCACCATAGCCTTTCAGCTTAGTTGCCCGTTAGCCTTCTTTAATAAGTAGAGAATATGAAACCCATCTTTACAAAAAGAAGACCCGATTGGTTAATCGAAAAGTATTTACAGACAGTTTTACTTATCTGAATCTGAGTCCGTACAAACACCAACACGTCCATATCTCAGTTTTCGACTATCATAGTGTCCCGGTACAATATTTAACGCGCTCAAGAGAAGTTTAATCTCTTCATTTTGGTAGATTTTCTCTTCATCATTAGACAATGCATTAATAATTTTACCACGTATGCACATGATACCATAAGTCTTTTCATCGCGCGCAACTCCTACTGAAGCCATAGCAGAATTACCTTCAACAATTAAAAGAGTTGCATCTTGTCCAAGAAACTCCGCGTCCTTGAGTTTATCACTTGCAATATACTTTTTCTTCTGCGTTTTTTCAACCTCTTTTTGTGCTTCAAGAACTTGCTTTCGCGCACGCTCCGCCGCAAGCTCAGCCTTTTGCTCTTTTGCAAGTAGGTCAAGAACTCGCTGAAATTCCTCTGCATGTTGCTGTTCAAAACTTTCAAGCATTTGTGTAGTAGCGCGTTGACATAAGCCCCTCAATTCAGGATTGGTAATTTTGCTTTTAGTTTGTCCATCATATATTGGGTCTTTTAAATTAACTGAGCATACATATACTAATCCTTTTCTTAGAATATCTGCATGGGCTTCACCTTTTAACTTCTTTTTAAAAAAGTTAGTTAGAGCAGTTTTAATGCCAGTAATGGGAGTGCCTCCATTTTCATTTTCACCACCATTAGAAAACAAATAAAATTTTTCCTCTCTATTACTGGTCCATTGTAAAATAATTTCAACATCTATACCATTTTCCGAATTAATATAATGTAATGGCGCTTTGTGAATGGGCTTGTCAAGATTTTCCTTTACAAAATCCATCAAGCCATTTTTGCTCATATAGGTTTTAATCTCACCAGTAATTGCGTCTTTGATAATAAAGGTAATACCTTTATTAAAATAAGAATATTCCTTCATTTGTTCACAAATTTCTTCGTAATTAAAATGAATTGGCTCAGCGCTAAAAACCTCTTGACTGGGTTTATAACATATATATGTTCCATTCTTTTTTCCATTAAAAGGTCTTTTCTGGCATACATCCCATTTTGGAATGCCTTCCTCAAATTCCATATACCATTCAGCGCCATCTCGGTAACTTGAAATTTTAAACCAATCAGAAGAACAACAAGTCGCGGCACTGCCCGTACCATTAAGACCTCGACTTTTTCCTCCATAGGCATTATCGTCGAATTTAGCTCCGCTATGATTTTCAGTAAGAAGATTTATCATAACTTCTTTTGAAAAATCATTCTCGCCATGGGGCATACCACGACCATAATCACGACAAGATGCCCAGTCCGGTCCTATCTCTATTTCAATCTTATTAGCCGTAGGACAAACCAGTGCTTCATCAGTAGCGTTATTAACAAGCTCAAGCAAACCCGCCATTACACC
>NFZD01003828.1_pt1 | contig 32442 bp, 53 predicted proteins | sample 1095381 | NCBI WGS metagenome assembly NFZD01 (sample SAMN03609891, study PRJNA323583) | gut metagenome | isolation source: feces | host: Rattus norvegicus | place: Denmark: Riget | collected 2013 | reverse complement strand
AACCCGCGGGCGAAACAGAAGAAGAAGCAAGAGAATTTGCAAAAAATGAAATGTCCGACTTTGATTTAATTGAAAGCATGGTTACTTATGGTGGTTATGTCAAATATCTTCATTGGTGTTTGTTACAGCCTGATTTCTGGGACAAATTTAAAGACGACATCATAGCAAGCGATGATGTTTATTTTTCGGAAAACTTTACAGAAAGGGATAATGATAAAATGAAAATTTATTATAGTTTTGATACAAGTCGAATACTGACAGAAGAAGAAGCAACAAAATATGTTGAAGAAGAAATTTTAGATGATGATTACGCCATATGGGAATTTATTACAGATAATTGTTGCTATAATAAAATTATGAAAAATTTATCTCAGGATTTTCTTGACAATATTATAGATGAATTGATAAAAAATCGACTTGAAAATCCCGATTATTTTCTCACAAGAGAAATTCCTAACTAACAATGCCCGCGTGATATTTTATCACGCGGTTTCTTCTCTAAAAAGATGGGACGTAATACGTCCCATTTTCTCTCTTGACTTTTCGTAGAAAAAATTGTATAATAATTACAACAAGAAAAGAAAGGAATAAAAAAATGTCAAAGGAATTAATTTTAATTTTTATTATCCTAAATGTTCTAAATGTTATAATCCAAACAATAAAATCTCTTGCTACAATAAAATGTGGCAAGGTGGGCGCAAGTATTGTAAATGCAATCGCCTTCGGATTGTATACCGTTGTGGTTGTATATACTGTGTGTGAACTGCCGTTGTGGTTTAAAGTTATTGTTGTTGCTGTTGCCAATTTTATCGGCGTGTTCTTTGTTAAGTGGTTGGAAGAAAAATTCCGAAAAGAAAAATTATGGAAAGTTGAACTTACAATCCCGCGCGGGGTATCTCCCGAAATTTTTTCGGAATACTTTAATACAAATTCAATTCCCTTTAATTATATTGATATAGATAAATATGTAATCTTTAATTGTTTTTGTGCCACAGGAGAAGATACCGAAAAGGTAATTGAAATTGCAGAAAAATATGGCGGGAAATATTTCGTTTCCGAATCAAAAAAGTGACGTGCGCCTTGTGGGTTTTCTCACAAGGCAAAATTATAGGTAAGGATGGGACGTCATACGTCCCAACTCCGGTGTTGACATTCTTTTTGTCTCCGTGGTATAATACTATCAGAAATTAAGAAAGGAACCAACCAAAATGGAAAAATTCGACAAAAGAAGAAAGTATTATATGATTCTCGATTGTGAGACGGCGACCCTGCCATTTGTTTCTGAAATGGAATCATCGGAGAACAAAAAGAAAATAGCTATTGCAAAGCCTTTGATATATGATATCGGCTATCAAATAATTGATATCAACGGCAATATATACAAGCGTGTAAGCTGTTTGATATCGGAGATATTTTTCGATATGAGAATTTTTGATACCGCTTATTATGCAATAAAACGCCCGATATATATCGAAAGACTTTCCAAAAAAGAAGTATCTTGTATGCAGTGGGATTCTTTTGCGGAAAATTTTGAAAACGATTTACAAGTCGTTTCCGCTGTCGGCGCTTATAATTCTATGTTCGATTTTAAAAAAGCAATTCCTTTTACTGAAAAATATATCCGCGCGCTATATTCGGGTGATTATGATAACTTTATAAATTCCGAAAAGAAAAAATGCGAGTATATGCTAAAAAACAATAAAAGCGGTTCAAACTTCAATGGTGATTATTTCTATTTTAGAAATAATAAATACTCGCTCTTTGATGTTTGGGGTCTTGCTTGTAAACATCTTCTTAATAATGATGAGTTTAGAGAATTTTGTTATGACAATAACCGTCTGACAAGTAGTGGAAAATATTTTTCTACTTCGGCAGAAACAGCATACCAGTTTTTAATGCAAGATGAGAATTTCGTCGAGGCACATTGTGCGATTGATGACGCGGAGATTGAATCACAAATATTTTCGCTAATTGGAAAAAAGACAAAGCATAAATTCTCCCGTGGAATTATCTTTTTTCCGTTTAAGATAATAGGAGAAGTCGAATAAAGAAAAAAGGTGGTGAGCAATCATCACTTTTTTCTCCACCACAGATGGGACGTTATACGTCCCAAGTCAAGTGTTGACTTCTTTCAAGACTTCTGTTATAATATAACTGTAATCGAGAGGGAAAACAAAAAAGAACTCCCGATAAAATAATAAGTCAACGATAGACTAAAAAACGAGAAAGGAAAAAAGTTATGACAAGAAAGGATTTTTACAACGCAGTTATCGAGGCAAACATCAACGAGGATATGAACAAGTTCGCCGAGAAAGAGCTTGCTAAGCTCGCCCACGAAGCAGAGTATCGCCGCAATACGCCCACAAAGAAGCAGAGAGAGAACGAGGATATCAAGGCTGTTATTCTCACTCACTTTACCGCGGGCGTCGCTCTGTCGGGCGCAGAGGTTGCCGAGTCAGTCGGTATCACCCCGCAGAGAGCGAACGCACTTCTTCGCCAGCTTGTGAGCGAGGGCAAACTTTCTGTTGAGGAAATTAAGAATGGCAAGCGTCTTGTCAATTCTTACTCGATAACCGAGTAAAGAAAAATAAGGGCGGGATTATTCCCGTCCTTAATTTTACCGAAAAATTGGGACGTCAAACGTCCCAAGTCAAATGTTGACTTTCCAAAAAAGTTATGGTATAATTTATTTGTAAAAAAAGAAAGGGGAGAAAAATATGACAAGAAAACAGGAAAACGAAAAAATGCGGAATTTTTTCATAAAAGATTTAATGGAATTTATCGAATCTCAAGGCAACGAAGCAATTCGGATAAAAAATAATGAAGTTGCTTTCCCGATTGTCTACGAAAACGGTGACGAAGCATTTATGAAAATTGCCGTTAGTATTCCATCGGGCAGCCGTGACGGTGATATTTTCGATGCGTATTCTCTTGCGGAAGAATATGTGATAAACGAGAAAAAGAAAAAAGAAATTGCCGAGAGAAAAGCCGAGGAAAAGCAAAAAAAAATTGCAAGAGACGAAAAACAAAGGGAACAGAATAAACTCATAAAAGAAAAAAGAGAGAAGAGGGGATGACCCTCTTTTTTCTTTTACCGAAAAATCTAAGTTGGGACGTTATACGTCCCAAATATTTAGTTGACTTTTTTATAAAATATGTTATACTATACATATAGTAAAAGAAAGGGGACAAAAAAATGGATTATCAAGATTACGAAAAAATGCATGGCGGCATTCCAGACAATACAGAAAATGACAAATTTATCAAAATGGTTCGAGAAAACCCGCCTATGACTTTTACTTTTTCTGTAATTAAAATGTGCGGTCGTCCACAAATTATTTTTATGGATGCGGAAACAGACGAAAGAGTTTGTGACGCAATTTGTCATTGGGGTAGTTACGGACATGAAAAGGGTTTGATTGAAGTTATGGGGTACCCGCTTTGTAAAGCAATTGAAGATGATGTCGAAGGTTTCTTGACAGCGGATACTGTTTATGAGCGCCTTATGAATGCGGATAAAGAAAGGATTCCAAATTATACACATGAGGATTGAAAGTATAGTAAATGAGGGTTGACGCACAATGCGTCAACTCTTTTTTATGTGATGAAGTTCTCAGCAGATTGTTTATAGAATACTGGGACGTTACACGTCCCAACTCCATTTTTTATTTTTCTTCAAAAGTATTGACAAATTTTTTATTCCATGTTGTAATTCTATATTGTAATTCTATATTGTAATTCTATATTAAAATTCTATATTATAATTCTTTCCAAAAATTTTTCTCGTGCACAATCCGCGCTCGCTGGTGGGTCCTGACATAGACAGAACCGCTCCCAGCTGGGAGCGGGCATATAAGTGGGTAGATAAGCTGCGATACGAGCTGCGATTAGGCAGCTGTATGAGCTGGGGATGAGCTGCGTATGAGCTGGGACGTAGACGAGCTGTGTTAATGGAGCTGTGGGAGCTGCGACGCGAGCGGGTTTACAATAAAACTTGAGGGAGCTGCGAGCGGGCAAAAGTCAAATTTTGTATGAGCTGCTTTAGTGAACTGAAGTGGGCGCAGTAAAAGAAAAAAGACCAAGGTTATCCCTTGGTCTTCTCTTCTACGCCAACACATACATTGGCTTACGATAATGCGCACCCGCTCCCAAGTCGGGCTTACTCAAGCCTTGAAGTAACCCTTCTGCGTGCCCTTGCCTGTGACCTTAACATCCTTAACCTGCGCACGACCCTCTGCCACCAGAGCACGAAGCAGAGCACTGGCTTTCTGAGTGGATGTGCCAAGTATTGCCGCAACATTCGCCGCAACCGTAGGCTCGGTTGTGAGTATATCCGTCTCAATGCGCGCAAGCAGGGGTGAGTTCTCCTGCGCCTTCTTCGACTGGCGCTCACGACGCGCATCGTTAGCCTTGTCAAGCTTGGCAAGAGCAGCGATAGCAAACTCCTCCATCTCGGCAGTAACGGTGTTTCCCTCGTGGATGTTTTCAAAAAATTCTCTCTGTGTCATTTACAATTCTTCCTTTCAAAAAATTTTTTTAGTAGATTTGGAAGTGAGAGAAAGAGCGGGTTCATGACCACGGATATGAACACTTAGGAGGCGCCAAAACAATTCAGTTTTGGAAAATAATACGGGTTGTAGGCTCGTATCGCTCTTATCTCTCTCACTTTCTATATATATTATAGTCCAAAAGGAGAAAGTTTTCAAATTTTTAGGAGTATTGTAGGTTCGGGAGCGGGTTTGAGTGTAAGTTTGGATGTAGGTTTAGATGTGAGTTTGGCTTACTGGTGAAGCTGTGAGTAAGAACCTACAAGAGGGCTTACATTTAAACCTACGATGCGCGACACCCGCTCCCATTTAAACCGCTTTAGTTAAGTGAAGTGCGCGCATTCAAAGTAAGCTAAGACACAGATAAACCTGCTCCGAAAAATTCAATGTTTTTTGACAACGAAAAGAGAAATCGGAAGAGTTGTTCGGAAGAAAAGAAAGTAAAAGTAAAAACAAAATGATTTTATGGCTTAGAGAGCGGGTTAGGCAATGCGCGAAGAAAACTTTTGGGGGTTGCGCGCAGATTTATAGGTAGGAGGAGAGGGTTTTGGAAAATTTTTGGAGGTTTTCTACAATTTTTTGGAAAATTTCTACAATTTTTTTGGAATTTTCTGCAATTTTTTTGGAAAATTTTCCCAAAAATTTTTGCAATTTTTTTCGACTTTTACGATTTTCCTACGATTTTTCCCGAAAATTTTTCCGAAATTTTTCCGAAAATTCTCACTCACAATCCGTTACGGTTCAACCGGGGTCTCGCCATATTGTAAGTTTACAAGTAAGTTTACACCTAAGTTTACAACTATACTTATAAAAATTTTACAATCTACGAAATTTGAGGGCAGCCACTTTTTCAACTCCTTATCCACTTTCACAATCTTTTTCAATTTTTTACAGACTTCCCAAACCCTCTTACCTACTTTCCCCTCTTTGCGCTTCTTTCCCTTCGCCGCCGTGTTTTCTCGACCATAGCTCCGCCGTGCCAAAGGTACCAATGGCCGTCCCTCCCCTTGCGACGTCGGAGGTATGTGGGCAATACGAGGGATTATAAGTAGGATTACAAGTCTTATTGTAAGTCGACTTACGAGTTAACGACCGGGGCGAAAGCCCACGAAAAACCGAGGAAAAACCAAAGCCCCTTCCTCTACGCCCCTTTCGCGTTCCCCCTCTACAAGTTCCCCTTCCCCATTCGACAAACTTCCAAATACTTATAAGTTAGATTATAAGTATACTTGTAAGTCGACCCACACTACCCCTCGTTTCCCCTTCCCCTTTCCCCCTTCCCCCTCGTTTTTCCGAAAAAATTTCCAAATACTTATAAGTATATTTACAAGTATACCTATAATCCAACTTACACCAAACTTACAATTCGGCTTACAAGCCCTTTCTCCTTTCGCGCCATACCGCCTCTCGCGCATCGCGCTCGATGCTAAATGTGCAAAAGGAGAAAGGGAGTATTACGAAGAAAAGAAAAAGGAATTATTATAAGTTAGATTGTAAGTATAAATGTAAGTATACTTATAAGTAAAAATACAAGTATACTTATAAGTATACTTACATTTATACTTACAATTATACTTGTATTTTTACTTACATTTTTACTTACAATAAGAAGTAGAAGAAACCTACTATTTCCTCTGCATTTTTCGGTCAATTTTCGAATTTCAAAAAAAGAACCTCTACTTCCTACTCATTTTCTCTCTAACCTATGATGCGCGCGACCCCTTCTCTTATCAAAAAGGACACTACCGCCGCGCAGTAGTGTCCAATTCGTATCAATATTCATTCTTTACGGTTTAACATCCACATCAACGGGAAATTCAGTGTGAAATTCTACAACATAGTGATATGGGTCGGCATGTGTACCCGTTATATCTTCAACAACATAAAGCGTATAATCGTTGAGATAAATATAGTTCTTTTTGTATTCGTTCGGACCTACTTTGCAAGTCACAACAAGTTCATCGGTTGCGTTGTTGCTTATGCTCAATAGCCCTCGGCGTACATCACTATTTTGTCGGTACGCGCATTATAAACAGTAATTCGCCTTTCGCAACTAAAGTTATCGGCGGCAAGGCTCATATTGTGATTAACCTTGTCAGCCTCTCTACAGCCAGTAAAGCCAATTGTGGCAAATATAATAATCAATATTGATATTATAATTGCGGTAATTCTTTTTGTCATTTGTCATTCTCCTTTTTTATAATATTATATCATAATTGCTTAATACCCCATATCCTCTTCTTCCATCTCCATTAGCATTTCATTTAATGATATAAAGAAATCCTCAATTTCCTCGGGGGCTTGACGCTTCATCAGGGTACGCATGATCATCAACTAATGTAGATTCTGACATCAGTCTGTCATACAATGTTTTTAATGCCTTCCCAGCTTCTTCAGGACTTGACCGCTCATCAATAACATATACCCGATCATCCTCTACTATGGGATTAGACCCTTTCCCACCCTTAAAAACGATTTTAACAGGCTTATCGTCTTTAGATATCACATAAATCATCATATTATCTATTCTCCTTTCCTACAGTTGCGCGCAACCATTATTTTATTTCTTTCATTTCAAGATTACCGTCCTTATAAATAATCTCATAAAATTTATCGTTTGTGGCTTTAACCGACTTAACCATCTCAACCATATCTGTTAATGTCGCATCACTTACATCAATAGTGCCACGCGCATCACCTACAACCATAACCGCGCTATCAAGCACTACCTTAACTGGCTTCTCAATATCCATTATTCAAGCCTCGCCCGCATTATAGACAGGATGCTATCTCATGCTCGTTCATAAACCTCTGAGCTCTCTTCATTAGGTCTATATCAAGGTAATGAAACTGCTCGTGCCAGTCATCCCAATAGAAATACCCATAATCCTCTTCATCAAGTCCGGGAAAGTTCTTCTTTCCATATTTATCAAACAGAACCTTCATCATGCCTTCGCCTACTTTTACGAACATGGCTTCCTCTCCATTGAAAGTGAGATTACCTTTTTCATCCCACATCTCTGGAGTTGCCATCTGCTCGTAATTGCGGCATTCCTCTTCGGTTTTAAATGATGCTTCATAAGAAGTTCCCGGAAAAGCTACATATATAGTTCTTACTTCCATTTTATTATCTCCTTTTTAATAATCTTCTGTCAGAAAATTGATACAATAGTGCGTTAGTCCTTCTTGTTTATCTCTCTACTAAAACCTCTCCACAAATCGGACAATACCAAGCTTCGCCGTAAATACCGAGACAATCGCTCTCTTTCCAATCGTCCTCATAGATTGGCTCGCCGCACTCGGGGCAAACAAAGAAGCGGTCCTCATAATCTACCATAACACCGAAGTCTTCCGCAACTTTCTCAGCAATTTCTTCCCAGTAGTTCATTTCTTTCTCTCCTTTCACTTTCTATATATATTATAACAAAAAAATTTCTAAAAATCAAAAGTATAGGTGAGATTGTATGTGAACCGATAAGAAAAACCTATATAAATGCTTACAATGCGCGCAACCATAAAAAATTACGATCGCGCGCATTGTAAACACTCACTTATATTTATTCTCATGTTCATTAAACTTTGCCAAGATTCTCGCAAGCTCATTCATAAACTCCTCATCTTCCGCATAGAAGAATCCGCCCGGAGTCCACTCAAGCTGTCTACCCAAGTTACTTATCAACTGCCCAAAGCGCCAATCGGGTACTCGTTTCCAAATCTCTTTCAGCAAGTCACAAAACTTGTCAATTCTTTTCGGATCTCTCATTTTTTTTACCTCCCAGTTGGAATGATTACTTTCTTATTCTGATGTCATAGATGCAGTCTAACGCGCTTCAATAAGAAAACGGCACTCACATGGATTATCGTCAGAGCAAACTTTGTATTTACTCCAATATCGAGGACACTTATCATTGCTTGTATTGTCGTAACACATCGACTGAAAGGGGCAAAAATCTCCATAATACGGAAGTTCATCAACAACAAATTTCATTTAGTTCTCCTTTCCATTTTCATCAATAAATTTGATTTCAATATCGTCGGGTACTATTTGAGCTTTCAAATAAGGCGGAAGAAGAATTACTCCAGATTCTTTCTGAGCTTTGAGGCAATCAAAGATTTGCTGTAGCTGTTCATCCGGAAGGTCTCTGAGGCATTCGACTACTAAAAGGTCAGCCATTATTTTTCTCCTCCCCTATTTAACTTCTTTATTTAGAAGTTCAACTCTGTAATCCCATAACAGGTCGCAAATTTCCTGTATTTCTGCGACAGTTAGTTTGTGGTCATCTTGATACAAAATGTCACGAAGCCTGTCGCAATCATTTGCTATTTTGCAAATCTCTGATACTTTCATCTGCGTTCTCCTTTCCTTATGCTTCAACAAATTCGCCATTTATAAGAGTATACCAAGTGTCAGCTTTGATTTTCTCTCCATCGACTATTGCCGCCTTAATATTAATTAACGGGTATGTTTCACCATTCCAATCGCCGCGCTCAACGATAACTATGGCCGAACCAAGTCCTGCTTTAGCTTTGGACTTATACCCGGTAATAATAGCCACAGATTCGCCGCCTCCGACTTCCGTCGCTGAATGATAACCTATACTCATTGCAGTTGATCGGTTACCCGTGCTTGTAGCTATTGAACGACCACCCAAATTTACCGCAATCGATTGATCACCCGTGTTCATTGTCGCTGAATGGTGACCTGTGTTCATTGCTGCTGAATAGTGACCTGTATTTATTGCGAATGAACAACCACCTGCGTTTGTTGCTGCTGAATAAACACCTGTATTTATTGTGGTTGATCGATCATCTATATTTGTTGCTGCAGAGTGGTGATTCGTATTAATTGTGATTGATCGGTCCTTTGTATTTGTCGCCACTGATTGGTCATCTGTACTTGTTGCTGTATCATCATTCCAGTTAGTCTTATCGAGAATAAATGAAATGCAGCCTGTATAATTCCTTTAAGTCCAAGCTCATTACCAATTTTGATTTTAGTCGAGGCAACTTTGGAGTCACCACTACCAAGCTTGGAAAATTCTCCACTTTGCTCTACCTCGCAATATCGACTTCCGTTATACGGAGAATAATAGTGTAATACATCTAAAGGATTTTCACAAGCATGGAATCCCTTTTCACAAGCTATTGCTTCTTTTTCCTCATACTCTTTTCCTATTTCATACTGAAAATCTCTGCACTTTAAGTCTTTGTCAAAACCCTTATATGCTTTCACCTTTACTCCTCCTTATTCTTCATCCTCAACTTCGTCCTCAAACCATTTATACACAAGTGATACATTGGGGTCGTGACGCTGCGCAGAACGAACCGGCGTTGTACAAAATTTCCACCACTCAGCGCCATCATATTCTGCTCTTTCCAGCCACCAACCGTCTCCAACAACTTTTAAACTCGGCTCTATTTCTTGTGAACCATATCCGTTGTCATAATATACTTTCTTTGCCGCATTTGCAAATTCTTCCCAAGTCATCCACGCCTTGGCAGTCAGTACATATTTAACATCTTCAGGTCTTAACTCTCTATCTTTTAGGACTTTCAGAGTTTCTTCTAAAAGAGATTCATTATACATCTTCATTCCCCTTTCGGTAGTCATAAAGAATATCTAACTCTGCATCATGTGCCTGCTCATTTTTCTCGGGTTCACGACGAAACTCCCACCACTCAGAACCATCATACTCGCTTCTCTCAAGCCACCAATCAGAACCGCGCACAATTAAATTAAGGTCAATCGCAACTAATCCATATCCGTTATTATAATCAAAATTTGCCAGCTTCTCGAACTCTTTCCAACTGCAGTAACCGAAGCTATTAAATACATACAGGACATCATCAGGGCCTACACCATTCTCTGTCATCTTATCTAAGGTTTCTTTTAAAAAGTTTACAATCATTTATAATCTCTCCTTTCACTCGCGCAACCTTGTTTCTTTTCTTTTTCACTTTCTATATATATTATACTATATAAAAAAGAAAATATCAATTTTCCTCTGGTAAATGACACCACGCATTATAAATTGTTGTACAATTATATGGTAGCTTTAAATTTCAATAATGTTATTATAAAGACAAGTAGCCTTATAATTTAAAAAATCTTTATCGATATGATAATGACCGAAATAATGCCATCCAAATTTAACAGTCTGTCGCACAATCTCTAAATATCCTGTAAGTTTATCATGCTCATACCAATATGCAATTTGTGATTGTAACTGATCTGGTGCGCAATGAGATAAAATATAATCAACTTGATTATTAACTTTATCAAGATTTGCTAAACCTTCTTCATATTCATCATTTGAAGGCATTTCGCGCGGCCACCATGAAATTCCCTCTTTCCGATAAATTTTGTCGTGTGATTCGGCGCCGCCCATTGTAAAAAAGAGTTTATTACCAATCTTATATACTTGTCCGCGCATTAAATGAATAATTGAAGGTGCAATAAAATGTACCTTTCCACCATTCCATTCACTTATGGGATATGAATCGAGAAGAACATGATTTTCATGATTACCATCTACAAATAAAGTCGTCCAAGGTTTTTCACCATACCATTTTTGCAAATATTTGTCTGATTTCGCACCGTCCCATATCGCGCCAAAATCGCCACATACAATCACAAAGTCGTTCTTTGTTAATGTCTTACCTTCGGGGAAATTCTTTGTATTTAGTTTATGAAAATCAATCTCACCATGAGTATCGCTAACCCGTCACATAAATATGTGACATAAGACCACCACCTTAATTAATTAAATATTTATCAGACATTAAATCTTCCAAAGTAAATGATTTTAAAACTGTATAAGGTATTCTTACTAAAGGTATGCCTTTATTTTTACAATAGTTATTTACTTATCTCTCCTTTTAGTCAAAAAACCATACGAATTAGGAGTTCGTAAGGTTCTCGTTTTTTATTTTACCTTATTACCAAGTTATCAAGCTCTTTAAGCTCTTTAAGCTCTTTTTCGGTAAAGTCTCCATTACTCTTGTGAAAAGCACAGAACAGCTCTTCTAAAGTTTCTCTCTGAACACTCTCAAATTCTTCTATTCTACTCATATTACAGTCGATAACTTTCTTTCCTATTTCTGTGACTCGCGCATACTCTTCGCGCGCAGCTTTTATTTTTGCTTGTGCGTCTTCGATTTTTTTCTCGCAGTCAGCTATTTTTTATGCTGACAATTTCGTGTGGCTTTTTAACCGAATCTGCAAGCTCCTTAAACTCTTTTTCTCTTTTGTCTGACTCTTTCTCTGCGTCCAGCATTAAACGGATTTTTTCCAACTGACGCAGATACTCTTCTTCTTCTCTTAACTTATCTTCTTTCGTAGGATAGCCTCGACTTGTAAGAATTGACCAGTATATTTTCATAAATATTTCTCTCCTATTCTAAGCGGTTACCCGCATTGTATTCAAACTGTGAGGGTTTTCTCGCTTGCGCGAAGGTCATTACCGCCAAATATAAACGCACCCTCAAACCTTCGGTTGTTTTGCTCGCCAGAGCTTTGTAGGAATCGAACCTACCCTTCTCGCCAGACCTCAACCACCGAGTCGGAATCGAACCGACCTTCTGGTACACTCTGTGGGAGTCGAACCCACGCTCTTTTGACTAAAAATCAAAGCTTTACCAGCTAAGCTAAGAGTGCATATCTATGAGAGTTTGAACCGCTGAAGCCTGAGTCGAACAGAAACTCCTTGAGGAATCGAACCTCGCCCACTCTCGGGACTGCCGCAGCCCGCCTTTTATATTACTCCTGCTCTTTCCAAGTGGCTACTGGACCGCCATACTGTGCAGCAGAACTAACCTGAACTATTGGAACTCCTTCACAATCGGCGCTTACGATACATTCCCAGTTTTCGTCAAGCGCTATATCCATAAACTTATGGAAATTTTCTTTGTTTGAAAACGAAACCATAAAAACATCTTCCATTTTTAATCTCCCCAGTATCCACAATAGTCAATAAGAACAGGTCGTCCGTTAATCATTCCGCAGTTATCAAAGCGAATATCATTTATATAATTATCTTGAAGGAAAATAGTCAATTTCTTACAAAACTCAATACCATAATACTGGACAAAAACTTCCCAAAGTGAGGCGTCCCAAGAATAATCAAGCTCATCTTTCTCGCAAGCTTCGGAGGTTGCTTTTGATGGAGTTATTCCCTTTTCCATTCTTTCTGCTCGCTCCATAACATAGACCGGAATACCGTTCACCATATCATAAAACTCACAAGGCGCGAAAGCTTCGTCAAGTCCTTCCTTAATAGAAAGTTCATAATTCTCTAACTCTACCGCACAATGGTCGTCAAAATCACATCGATATGCCTCTTCTCCCCACTCACCGTCTTCGTTCTCTTCCCAACGAGCTATTTTAGTTACGGGCAGCTTACAAACAAGATTGTGATAAGGAAATACAAGGCGGGAGGCTCCTGACCAAACCGTTACATCGGTATCTTCATCATAAACGACTCTATCATAACCGTTATTCTCACAATAGACAACATTGTCCTGAAGTCCAAGCGCATCCATATCAGCGGTTATATCTTCACGGAAGCAAGGATAACATTCAGTCATTTCAGAAGCCTCCCCTTTCTTTCTTTCTCTTTCACTTTCTATATATATTATACTAAAATTCTCATAGAATTTCAAAAATTTTAAAGCTCTTAATATTCGGGCTGGTCGTGCTGCTTTTTCACAGCCAAAAGGAAAACTTTTCCTTGGTAATTATTATGCGTTGCGTGCCAAGCAGGCTCAATCTCTTTTCGCATAAGCGTTTTGATTTTGGAGTTACCCATTTTGTGCGCCCACGAGCCATCTTCCATTCGTCTTATAAAGTGAAAGTCATCAGAAGAAGCTCGGAAAAGAACCAAATACTCGTCATCCCTTATCTCCGACGAATGCTGAATCTCTCGCACATAATCGAGCGTATTGACCATAAAATCAACCATAATACGACCGCGCGCAGTACAAGCTTTTGCATATCGCTTGCCATAACCCGAGTGAAAGTCGTTACAATACTGATAGTAGCATTCGTCCAATTCTTCCGACTCATACTCGCCATCGTCGGCATAAGGAAGATACCAATCCCGAATCCCCAATGCAAAGCCGCCGCAATTATACTCGGAGTCATAAATTTCTAACAGACTTTTGGCTTCCTTGTAAATCTGCTTTCCATTCGCAAGCTCATTAACATAGTCCAACCCTCTGGTCATAGACATATTCTTTCCTTCCTTTCATTTTCTATAAATATTATATCAAAGGAAGGGAAAAAATTCAAATTTTTTCTATCTCACGAATCTCTACTATTGGTTCATTAAAGTAGGTTAGTTCGATTGCATAAGCGCTAATACAAACTTCTTGCCCCTTTGAGATGAATTTTACTTTTGCCCATTTTTCTTTCGGTACAACCGCGCGCAAGTATCGAGATTCATTGTCGAGGTCTTGAAGTATAATTGTATGGGTGTCCTCATCTATATGAACAAATTTTCCATTTATAATCACGTCTATAAATAAATACTTACGACTCGATGCCCCGTCCAGTATAAACAAATCTACATAACTGCCCACATCGTACGTATTCGGTTCATCTTCGTTGATAAGTTTTGACCCTTGCGCGCCTTGTAAGTTAGAATCTAAGATTAATGAAAAGATTATAACTATAAGAAGCCCAAAGAGACAAAACAACAACGCTCTTTTAACTTTCTTCACTACTACCTCCAACTAAAAAAGAAAGAGAGGCTTGATTAAGCCTCCCTTCCTCCCTTTACTCCTTTGTTGATGAAATTCCAAAGCTCTTCCGCATTATTCAAGTATTGAATACGCCCATTCCAACTTAGAGGGCTACGATTCTTACCAAAACCGTTCTCCCACATCCACCAAAGGATGACATTGGCTTCGTTTGAAGTCGGCGCCGCAGCAAGAACGATTTCAATCAGCTTGTTTTCCATCTTTTCCACAATTGAGTTGTCTAAAAATTCAATGCCAAGTTCGGCTAATGATTCCCTCTTATCCTCACATTCCTCAATCGTCTCAAGGCAATCATTAAACATATCAAATCCCATAAGCATTTCCTTTTACCTCCTTTTCTCTCCTAAGTTTCATTTATATTATATCAAAAATGTTTCAAAAAGTCAAAGTTTGTCGATTCCTACGACTTTCCCCTCAAACTTTTCCAAAGAACTAAGCGACCCACTTAGTTGTACTGCGGAAGGCAGACAGTTGGTATCAACAACAAACTCTATAATATCTCGATTGTAGATTGTATATTGATTTGTTGCATTTGTGTCCTTGTCCGCTTTTTGGTCGGCAAGTATTCCAAGGAAGCTTGTACCGTCTGAGAGATGAATACGATACTTAGCACCAATTTCACTTCCATAATACGAGCCAAGCGCTATGCAGAAGTAATTACCAACCTTGCGGCAGCCATTAGCATCTGTATAAGCTTGTTTCTGCAATTCAAGTTGCGCGCCGCGGGTTATCGTTCGATAATCCATATATGACTTAAAATTAGAAATCTCTGACGGCACGTGCATTGACGTTTTTGATTCTTTTATAGTCGCGCGCGTTGTAGTTTCGATTGCTTTCGTTGTGGTTATAATTTCGGTTTCAGTTTCAGTTTCAGTCTCAATTATAACCGTCTCTTCCTCAGTTGTAGTTTCGCAGACAGCGGACGTTATGGTTGTGTCAAGCGTTCCGTCCGCTGATTTCTCTGCGGGTATTGTTCTTACAGTTGCGGCGGCGGACAGTAGCCCGCAGGTTAGTAAGAACGCACCGAGGGAGAGAAAGTTTTTTAGTTTCATAGTAACCTCCAATTAGTTGACTTTTATTTCTCCCAATTCTCAGTTAAAAAAGTCAGTTTAGTCAAATATTTTATACTTACTCAAATTAATAAAATTTGAAGACACTTTAAACCCTGATTTCATACTTATGTTGTTCATTAAGTTATTAATTTTAGTGTCTTGTGTTGGTTGTCGTTGCCATATTGAAGTGTCTCCCTCTTTATATGGTCCGTGGAGCCTTCTCCAATATTTCTTCGCTGGTACTTTATTGCTCCGAGAATAAAAATAAGCTTCATCTTTAGCAGTGGGCCAGTTGATAACAAAGTTATTTCGAAAGTTGCCTATATTTTTAGCTGCTTCTAATATAACTGACGCGGGCAGTATAACTTTCCCGCCAATACTATAGAAGAGAACGGTGTCATTAAGGCTTTTACTTCCGTCTGATAGACTATCTTCTACCGCCAAGTGGTACATCTCAGCATAATATGTTGAAAAAGTTTTTTCAAGCGTCTTTTCCATTGACTTCATGCCGTCAATTTGCCTAAACGATTCATTGAAACCATAGTTAGCAATAAAAGACTCTAAAGATATTGCGGCATTTTCTTCAATCAAATTTTCGTGCTGTAATTTATCAAGGAATTGCCTTGGTGATATCGTAGTCGGCATGGTTTTTGAGAACTTTTCAGGGGTAAACATCGTATAATTTTTAACCTGTACACCGATATCTTCAAATAAAGTAATATCTGTTTTTTTCTGTTGCTCAAAAATAGTAGTAGATATGGTAGCGTTTACTCTTTCTTTTAGGTCAGGACATTTACACGCCAAATAATTAAAAAGCATTGCAGTTTGATACTCACCAAAAGCGCCTGTTAAATAATTAAGATTTCCGCCTTTCAAAAAGAAAGCAGATTTATATAAGTCTCCCTCAATTGTACTTTTCCAAGTTTGATTATATGCTGTTTTTAACTCTTGGCTTCCGTTCGCTATTCCCATTTTTAAATAAATAAATTCTCGAATGCTTTTTAAAGCCTGTTTTATCTGCGCGTCATTCCCTAAAGCCATGGCACTATCAATATCTTCTTTCTTAAAATCAAAAGGTGTAGATTGATCGGCAGTGCCTAAGACCAATTGAGTTTTTTGAAGTGTCTTAAATGTGCTTTGCAAATGCTCTTTTCCACCTTGTACTTCTATAATATTATCAAGTTCTTGAAGCCCCTCATCTGCCAAGTTAGCTATAAATTCTGTTATAGCCTTTGGGTCGGCGGATGTTGTATGAAATTGAGTCTTAAAAACAATATTAAAATAGGCTTTTAACTTTTTAATTCCTTCATCGTCAACACCTATATTAATTTTAATTGAATTGCCTGAAAGATTAATTTCTCCCATGTCTTTGATTTTTTTATCTTTAAGCTTTATTTCAATTGGCTCGGGATTTTTGACTTTAATGTTTAAATTGATAGAAGAATCATTTGATGCGCCAACCCAATGAGTACCATATGTGCTCGTAAGAATTTTTCGAACATTAGCTGAAGTAAAATTTCTTAGTACCTCTATGTCTTGAGGGCTGTTATTAAATAATTTTCTAAATCGCTCTATAAAACCTTCGTAAGTTGAACAGTTAGTAAAAAAGCGCCCATAAAAATTAGCTTCTTTGGTTTTTAAAAAACTTATTTGTCGGTCAAGATTTTCTTCTGAATTTTCTTTAAGGAACTGTGCCGCGCCTTGTTCACCCAATGCTTCCACAAGATTCTTATCTCTTTGATACCAAGCAGTTGGTTTAGTATGAAGATAAATTTCCATGCAAAACCTCCCTCTAAAAATACAAAGAGGGGAGAAAACTTTTCTTTTTCTCCCCTCCCTTTATATATAAAAGTAGGCAAAGCCTACTGAAACTCAGTCATCAAGCTTGTTTGCTAAGTTTGCAATGGCTCCTCTCTCCGTTTTGTCTAAATAAACCATTCCAAAAAGAGGATCATCTTTTAACCTATCAATCATTTTAATAATTCCGTTATCTTTATCATAAATCTTATTATCCGTCTGATGTGTATCCGCATTTATCCAAAGCTCTGACCCTTCACCTACACGAGAAATCAATAGCTTCGCAATCTCCGTTGTAATGTTCTGCCCCTCACAGACATACACAATCGAGTTCTCAAAACTGCGGCCGCGTATAAAAGGCAGGGGAACGAGTTCAAGCTCACCTTGAGCAATTAGATACTCAACTCCTTCCGCGCCGCCCAGCTTATCATAAAACGGACCCAATGTCCAGCTTAGTTTTTCATAAGCATCGCCTTTTAGATATCCAATATCAGGGACGTCTTTTATTGACACATTCGGTCGAATAAATACCAGCTTTTGGAATTTACCAATCTCGATATCGTGCAAGGCTTGGGAAAGCATTAAAACGTCTTTGCCCGATCCATATACACCTCGAAGAAGTTTAACTCCGACCGCTTCATCTTGTAATAGTGCCAACGCTAATTTTTGCTTGATATTGCGCGGCTTCAAAGTTCCAACCGAACGGGAGGACACTATTGGATATCGAACGGGCACAGGTCCATTTAGTGAGTTTTTGTACACATCAAAAGTTACTTCGTGTAAATCTTGCAAAAGTAAGAACTCATTTGGATTCAAATTTACAAGGTCGCTGCAATACGCGGCGGGGTCCGCATAGAACTGCGCCAGATTGTCTTCGTCCATTATAAGCTCTCTATAACCTTTATACAGATTATCCATTTATTATCTCCTTATAATAGAGTTTTTATATCGCTTACTACCTCGTGGCAAACCCCTTTTTCTAACGCTTCATTTGCACGAACATACCACTCGCCCGCAATATTGTCTGCCAGTTCTTCATCGGTATAGTTTGTGCTTTCTTTCATTATACTACTTAGTTCCTCAACTTGCTCTTGGTAGTATTGAATTTGAGAAAGTATTTCCAAGTAAGAACCGTTAAATGCGCCGCTACCTTGGTGGAAGAGGAAATATGCGTGAGGAAGCATAAAGCGTTTGTGGCAAGCAAGATAAATATATGCCGCTGCACTGCAACAACTTCCCATGTTGATGCCATAGACGGGAGTCTCGCTCATGCGAATGGTGTCAATAATTGTGTAGTTGACATCGAGATCACCGCCGGGACTAAAGAAGAAGAATTTTATAGGTTTGCGCTGCTCGGAAGGCAAACACAAAATTTCATCTTCTCGATTCCATTGGATTATAAGACGGCATATCTCAAGACTTTGACTGCTTATTTCCTCATCTATCCAAAAGCATCTTTCTTCTTTTTCTTTGTAAAAGCTTAGAAGGCTGGGGTCGGGTAGTTGAAGGTTATCAACTTCGGTGGGAATTTGCACAATTACGGGGTCAATCATAGATTTTTTCCTTTTTCATTACGTTAAGAATATTATAACAAAATTTTGGGGAGTTTTCAAATTTAGATGTCTCGCTCAGTTATAATTGAAAGTGCTTCTGAATCTGAAATTTCGTCCGTCTGCGGCTGCTCCGTCCACACCTGCGTTATTTCGCTCTCCGTCTCCGTCCAATCGGATACGTAAGATTTCCCGTCGGACGGGCAGTCGGTTAAAATTATCGGCTTATAGCCGTTAGCGAGGTATATTGACGGATCATTCGTGAACACATCGCCATTTTCTGTTCTTATCGGTCTCGGCGCACCCTTAAGCTCACCGTTTATTAGTTTTCCGTACATTTAAAAATCACCCCCATAAGAAGTCGCCTGTGCCGGCGTTATAAAAAGTTTTTTTTCGAACAACATCATACATACAAGGTATACCATTAGGATCAAGAGCCGGGATGAAATCAAGAACCGGCTCCAGTTCTTTCGTCATTCTCATTCTATAAGCTCGTCCGCTGATGTATTGGGAGTAAGGAGTGCTTCCTTCGTTCAATTTGAACAGGTGTACGGAATTTTCTGTTATTTCAGCGCTTGATGGCAATGCGACAACTATCGCGCCATTAAATACTGATACACCTGAATTTTGAAAGTTAAAATCAATCTCGTGAGCAACCCCTTTCTCCCAAGACATTCCAGCACCCATACCAGTTCCCCAGTAGACATTAATTCTGTTATTGTTATGTGGCGAAAACTCCACGCCATAATACCCTTTATTCAGCGATGTTATCGCACCGAAGGCTTGTCCGGAAGATTTGGGCACAAAATTGATTTTCACGCCTAAATCTCTCGCAGCGTTTATTTCCGTATCAATATATTGCGTGCCAGTGCTTTCAAGATAATTAACTTGTGTATATCCCTCCGGCAGTCCTTCTTGTTCCTGCTGTAACATTAATAATCTTCGCCTATCCATGTTACGCCACCTTTCCAGCTATAACAATGCCGTCCTTAATTGATAGCTCCCATGTCTCGCCGTTTTTGAAATTGGGAGTTGCACCAAGATATTCTGTGTCAGCGGGCAGAGTTACGGTAATATTTCCGCTTGCCGCGAAGGTTAAGCGCATCCAGCACTCGAAGTCGCCTGTCGGATAGCTTAGATTTAAGGTCGTGACATCAGTAAGGCGGTATTCGGTATTATCGGCGAGAGTTATGTTTGTGCCTGTGGCATGGGTGTGGAGTTTGGTAACGAGCTCGTCGAGGGCCATCTTAACATTTTTAACATTCGGTAACTGCGTGTTGATATAACTAACATTCGCGGCGGTTGACGCGCCACCTGCTCCGCCACCACCAGTAATGCCCGCAACAGGGAAAAATTTTCCATTGGCTCCGCGCAACATTAAAACTGGAATATTGTTACTCATTTTATCACTTCCCTTTTTATAAGATTCGAGTTGTACCTCGGTAAACTTTTGCTTTTTTAGTGCCTACATAGATGGCATCAAGACGTTTAGAACCAACATAAAGTTCTTTTTTACCAAAGATTGCTGTATAAGTTAGTTGGGTATTACTTGAGGTTAGATTGGCTTCCTCTAATACAATTGCGCGCGACGGTTCTTCATTACCATCACTCCACCCCATGAAGAAATAACCGTCTTTTGGGGTAGCGGTTATAGTGGTTTGTTGAGTTTGACCTTTTGTAGTAACATAAAACTCCATTGAGGAAGAACCATTAGCACAAGCCACTGTACCTTTTGTTGTATCGGTTTGTACATTAAGTGTGTACTTCGGGCAATTATAGGTTAAGGCTATGATAGGATTTTTTAGGTATAAATGATTAGAGTTTAAATTAACAGAGCAAGACCATGTAGCATTTCCAGCAAGAGCTAAATATCCTTTATTAGTTCCTTCTTCAATTGTTATTATCACAGGTTTTGTAGTATCAAAATCTTTCGAAATAGAAGTATCATCTTTGGCAATGTTTACAGCTCCTATTTCTTGTCCATTTATTTTTAAAAACAATGGCTTTGAAGAAGCGGCTACTGTCTTTCTCGCAATACAAGACATTGTACCATTTATCCATTCAGCATACTTGGGCGCAGTATAACTATTATGGTTTAAAAAATCAGTTGGAGTCTTAGAATAAATTCTAAAGTTCGCCTCTGTATTCGTAGAATCTTCGCCCGTATTTGTGCTTATGTCTATTTCTGAAGTGCTAAAATTAATCGATAAATTACCTGTAGCCATATTATCAAGCCTCCGTTACAAGAGTGATAATATTATCAGAAGTCCCTGCAGCGGGCACACTGGTAGCTTTTCGTATTGTATAACCACCCATTGCGGCTTGAACCTTACTCGGTATATCTATAGGGCTCGGAACTGCCAAGTTTTTATCATTCATCCAACTTAGAACTCCCGCCTCGCTAACCGATGGCGTAAAAGTAGCTCCACGCAAATTATCAAAAGTAAATGTAAACTTCTTCTTTGTATTGTCTCCACTTGTCGTAACATTAACTGTAGGAGTGCCTACATTACTGCCTACACTCGCGGCTGGTGTGTCGAAACCGGCAGCAGCACCGGTATCCCCTTTGTCGCCCTTTAGGTTCTTGAAGTCAAAGTTAAAGTTCTTCGCTGTATTGGCCCCACTGGGCGTAACAGTAACTGAAGGTGTACCAACGGCATTATTAACAGTTGCCGTAACCGTTCCGAACCCTGCGGCCGCACCTGTAGATCCTTGCTTAGCGACGGAGTAAGCGGTCTTAGAAGTATTATCCGTCATTGATACGATAAATCTCGTCCAAAGATAATTTCCTGCGGCGACACTCGGTGGTGTTGCTTGCCAACCAGAAGTCGGTGCTGTTGTGTTTGAGGTACTGCCCGCATAAGTAATATCAATTGATTTGATACCATTACCCGTATCGCCTTTGTCACCTTTATCACCTTTGATATCGGATTCCATGCCTTCAGGATTAATCCATACTTTAACTGATGGATCTGTTGGTTCAGTCGTACCAACGAAAACTCCGGGGTCACCCTTAGCACCTTGTATGCCTTGCTTACCCGGAATGATAACGGTTTCTGTAAATACGGGAGGGTCTATTGTAACTTCTACGAAATTATTCTTACTCATCAGTTACCTCCTGCATTATCTTCAAAAAGAGTACCATTCATAGTAAGTGGTACGATACTTGTTTCGGGATAGACAATACTGCCATCGCTACCTTTTAGCTCGATACGAGTATCCATATATAAAGTCTGACCCGGTTCAAACAGAAGAGTTTCCTCCCCAGTAAAAGGTACAAGATAAAGTCCTTCATCATCGCCTACTGTTACTTCAGAAGCCCCTGTTGCAGAGTATGTTTTTTTAACACTTGCAATATCGTTTTCTGTTTGGTAAGGCTTGAAGAGAAATTCAATCTTGTTTACTGTTAAAGAGGATTTATTCTTAACTCTTACGGAAAGAGTGCAAGGATTTCTTCTTTTCATATTAAAACCTCCTTTAAAAAGAGTTTAAACTCTCTATTTATAAGTAGGAGACTGAGGATTAACTAAAGAAAAAAGAGCCAGTTACAGCTCTTTTCGGTAGGATTATTTAACTTTCCAATGATATCCACAATCTTGGCAAGTTCCATAAGTGACAACTATATTTTTTGCTTTTTGTTTTTTATGACTAAAAATTTTTATTAAAAGAGCAGGGAGTGTAAAGAAAAGCCATTTAATAGGAACCCATATCTACCCAATAGTAATCCACCATAAAAAATTATGATGTTTATCTTTTAATTTAACTTCATTTACTGTCTGAAAATTTATATTTGAACTTCCGCATTTTTTGCAACATTTTTCTTCCATAGCTATTCTCCTAAAATCTTGTTTAGCATTTTAACAATTTCTCTTCCACCCTCATAGTCACTTCCGTGATACTTCATTGCAATGTCATGACTTACATCTTTAAGAGCATAATCCCAATCTATCTTCTGTCCGCAATGATGGCAATAGCATTCTTTGTCTCTATAAAATGCAAAGTTCGTATTACAACAAGGACAACAATAAATGATTTCTGTCATTTCGTTCCAATCACTAATGCGCGCGACCTTAGGTTTAATGATTTCATAGTTAATTCTCCAATCTTGGCTTAAACGTAGAACTCTTTCCAACATTGGTCGCAAGGACCTTCATTAAATACACATCCATCAATTCCTGTACCGTAAATATATCTTCGACAAACCACTGGTATAGGACTCGAATATTTAGAGTTAATCTGAAGTATTGCGTTAGGAAATTTATCACAAAAATCAGACATATAGTTTGCATGGTCATCAGCCCATTTACTGACAATATCGACTATCTCTTCGGGATACATACGAAATAGCACAGTACAAGAATCTTCTCCTTTTTCTTCTCCAAACTTCATAATAGGACATTCATTACAATAAGGAACCGCATGACACAATTTGTCCTTAATTTTTAAAAACTGAATATTAGTCAATTCCATATTAAGTCTCCTTTCTTTATCTTCTATAGATATTATAGTTTAAAAGGAAAGAAAAATCAATTTTCTTCTATCTTACCTGTTATAAGTTCAGCATAAGGAAGATTTTCAATCCAGTCACAAAATAGGTGCCACTCATCAAGCTTGTGATGACGACGAGACTTATAAATATTTGCGAGCACCTCGTAGTTCAACATTACGGTGCGACGCTGGTTGTAAGAGGACGGAAGTAACTGGATGAGTTGCCACCAATATTCTTTATTCTTGGTTTCGAGATATGCTTCTCGATTTGCATTTAGGATTCCAATAATAACCTTGAGACCATCAAGAGGCGTGGCATACAAATTTGTATTTGCCGACTCTGAATGCCAATGATAAGATGCGTCATAACAATCCGAATCTTTATTCGTAATCAGGTGCTCACAGCTAAAATCATCAAGTGTAAATTCCTTCGCATGAATCTTGTGCATAGTTGAGCACGAATTAGCAACCGTACCCACCTTGTAAGTGTCGAATTCTTTCCCATTTATGGACTATCTTTTACTATGTATAAACATAGGATACCATTTCGGCATTTAAGACGCTTCGTTTCCTAAAACGTCGCTACGTATCAATAGTAGCCCTACTCTCCTGCCCATAAGGCTTAGGAGATAGTCTCTACAGGTTCATTTCAAAAATATAAAAAATTTGAAATGTTTCCCACGGGATTCTTGGGTAAGTTCCCCGTTAGCTATATTTCTATAACCCCTACCGATAAGTAGGAAAAGTATTTCATTGGCAGAAAGTTTACCAGTACAGAGGAGCTGTTATATCCATATACACCGTAATCATCCTCATGAACTTACGATGGTCAGTACCCGCATTGCAAAGACGTTTTGCGAGGGCGAGGTCGTTAGAACCGACGATATCTTTCTCGAAATCGGAATCCGACTTATCCCATGAGTTCATAGCATTTCGCGCTGAATATATGGCTCTGGATATACTTGATACAGACTCATTTTCAATTTTTATCATCTAATCCAACCTCTTCTCTTAAAAAAGTTCAAAATCTTATTAATAATTGTATAAATAACTTTAAGGGTAAGTGCCATAGACGGTTCCTTAATTGGGTCTTTATCTTCATCAAGCACGTTATTGTAATCCTCAATGCCGCGCGCTTCCGTAAAGCTCATTGTATAGGGAAGGATAAACCTACCGTTCATTCCCCAGTCTGCGCCCCATGAGTTCTGGCAAAGGAAGCCATCTTTTGTCCATCCAATAACCATAATTGCATGTCCGCCGCAATACTCGGGACTCTTTTCCTCACAGCTAAGTATACCCTTATCATTAACATAAAAGCTATAACTCCAATTTAGCGCGGCAAGTACAGGTCCGTAATTGTAAATCGCGTACTTAATTTCCGCGGGCGAATTACAGCTAAAGTATCTGTTAATACGATAGTAATAAGCTGATTCCTTTTTTTCAGGAACTTTAAGAGTCGCTTCTGCGCTTTCGTAGCAGTCCGGTACCTCAATATTGCCCGGGCAGTCCTCATACTTCATATCGCCATACTTCAATGCAGTCGCGCAAGCATCACGAAGATACATACCTTCACCCTCGTGTCCATATAGCATCTTCTGAGTGCCATAGATAAAATTAGTTGAAAGGTCATCCTCAGTATAAGACTCCAAAATGCTCGACATCGCGTGGGCAACGCAAGAATTTACAGTACCTTGATTCTTAACGGGAGCCTCAACGTCAAAAGTAAACTCTTCGGGTAGGTCCGCCGCAGAAATTACTCCCGCCTTTAGCTTATAATCTCGAACATCTTTCTTCTCGGGTAGGCATCCACCTACTGGATATTTTTTCTCTTCCATTATAATTCTCCTATTATTTCTTTTTATGAAAAGATGAGACCTCAACTTTCATTGTCGGTCTCACCCCAGCGATCTAAAAAATTATTATACCCCTTTTCAGTACATATAATAATAGGAGGTATATCATCGGTACCTTCCATAACAACAAGGCTATTATTTCTAAGCTTTACCATATCTTCCTCATCAAGAGTAATAAAGAGCTTATCATATCTTTTCAATACTTATACCTCCTGCAATTATTTGTTTTTGTTTTGGGATTAGTAAAAACAGTATCGCCACGTGAAGGCTCCCAAATGATACCGCACCGGCTGTCAGATTCGAACTGACGTGGAGTTTCCTCGACGGAGTCAAAGTCCGTTGGTTTCAGCCGCTCACCCAAGCCGGAGTATTGTGTAGGTTTTCGTCTCTTCCCCGGATTCAAAAGACTGGTCATTATCGTTTCCGCAATTCCTGCGCGGCACAGACCTACAAACCCTTCCGTCCTATACGGTTTTCTTCTAACTACCGAAAAATATCTTGGAGACTTTGTTTTGCTTCGTTGCCCCAAGCCTCGAAGGTTCCACGAAACAAGGTTTTCGTTTAATCAGTCTCGCGATGACTAATTGTTGGAGCACTCTATGTGATTCGAACACATGACCTGCTGATTACAAGGCAGCGGCTCTGCCAGCTGAGCTAAGAGTGCATTATGGGTGCAGGGGTGGGGTTGATGATATTATATTATTAATTATCTGCATATTCCCAGTGAAAACCGCCCACGGTTTTTCGATTTTCCTCTTTCCTGCACACTATAGGAATTTTATTTCTCCCATAATTAACAGATTTAATATAATTATTTTCTACTAACCATCTCGCCGCCTTTGTGGCGGACTCAAAACACATATTATTTTCAATACATCTTACTGGTTTTCCAGCTATTCCTAAACTATTTGGAACGTGCCTTTTTGAAAACCTACCTTCCCAGTCTACATTCTCTCTATATTGATTTACAATGTTTTGCACTGAATCTATGGAACAACTACATTCATTGGCAATTTCTTTTTGTGACTTTAAAGTATTATCATATAAAGATAATATCTTTTTATAATTTAAATAAGTCTTTCCGTCTCCCCCTAAAGTTGCATTATAACCTGCTTCATAAGAGTTAAAATATTTTATCCAATATTTTTCTTTATCGCTGGCTTCTTCTGCTGAGCATTCTTCAATGAGTTCTATCCAAAAATGCTTCTCGCCATATTTATCTATGGCATTATATAACGGTCTTTTTTCTTTTCTTGTTTTGGTGCAATCTTTAAGATGTTCTTTAAAACGCTTTTCAATTGAAAAATTCGTCTTTCCTATATAAACTTTGTTATTTATATCATTTTTAATAACATAAATGTATGCCATCAATTTGACTCCTTTTTATGTAATATTGTATTCTTTTAGTCGTAAACAGTTCAATCCTCGTGTAGGAAGAATACTTTTGAACTTTGCAGGGGTGGGAGTTGAACCCACAAAAACAAGCTTATGAGGCTTATCGGTCACCGTGACTCCCTGCCATACTCAAACCTTGAAAAAAGCATATCTTATGGACCTTCGCCCTACTCCTCTACATAGTACGCAAATATATTCAGTCAAAGAGAAGATAAATCTGAGCCAATAAACCGTCGTTCATTAACTTTTTACCCTAAGAATTACTTCTACATAGCTCTTATGGGATTGGTTACCCATACCTTTCAGCATCAATTCAGAACTTTTTATTTAAACAATTTTTCATTAAAAAGTTTAAAACATATTAATCAATACGCCGTTTTGCCTACTCGGAGTTTCCTTACAAGTCTTATAGGTCGATTTCTCAACCGTCACAGCAGAAAGGACTTATTGGGAAGAATTGTCAGCAGAGATTAACCTCTGGGAGTTTTCTGACGCAGCAACTGCGACTCACTCCGACAGTTCAAGTTCAAGGTTTGTATTGTTTCCCACACAATACCTAACTTGATTCGGCACAGGTTTTCCGTAAATCCCCTTGTGTCTCTATTGCGTCCCCCGACTCATATACTACCTTTATCTACATACTACTGAGCGCCGCACCTCTCGTTTTGGCTACTAACCTCCATCATAATCGTCACCTTTTATGACACAGCCGTATCCGCAAGTATCCTTGCTTCGTATAATATCAACTGACTTACCAGCGCGCCTCAGTGTCCGTCTGAAAACGAACTATTCACTGAGTTATAAGATATGCTTTTTTCAAGGTTCAAAGAAAGGAAAGGGTTGTTTGCTTTGCGTCCTTATATAGCGTTTCCCACTAATGCCACATATCGCTTGCGCGCCGGTGGTAGTTTAACAACCAAAATCCATGATAACGCTTGGTATATCCCATAAAGGCGGAATACAACTGGTAGGAGTAGCGAGATTCGAACTCGCACTGAACAGATTTTGAATCTGCTGTCTCTGCCGTTGGACTATACTCCCATAAAAATGGCTGCTATTTATGTCAGGATGGGCAGCCACTCCACCCGTGCTTAACGCACTCGCCCGCAATGTAAGCCTCATTCCGTATATCTTACCAAAGCGTTAGGCAAACTAAGGCAGGGTAGGAGAAGCAACCCCAGCTTACCAGCTGGCGGAAGAAAGTAGGTAATTATAAATAACGCCCTTCTACCAAAAGTCGCGGTTATTTCTTACCTTTACTTTCTATAAATATTATATCAAAAATAAGAGAAGCTTTCAAATTTTCCTTAGATGCTCTTCCGCAAAACCATCTTTTGTGGTATAGAAAATTTTTGTAATTCCCAAATCTCGTATAAGTTGCAGACAACTCGGACAAGGTCGCGCGAGAGCCAAAGTTCCATCACAAAGCTCTCGATAAACGAAAACCTTAAGTCGAGCAAAATCAATTTCTTTTTTCCCTATCAGAGAGTTCAAAGCAGATACTTCTGCATGGACTTTTGCAGGGAAATGCACATCAATATTACGATAGTAATTGTAGCGCTGTTGAGTCGGGTTTGTCTTATTGGAATTATATCCGCTTGACAATATTCGCTTACCATCGACTACAATACAACCTATTTTTATGCGCGAGAAGTCTGATAGCTGGCTTACACTGCGCGCGACCTCAAAAAATTTTTTATCTGATTTAGTCATTTCTTTTTTCTCTCACTTTCTATAAATATTATAGCAAAGTTTTAAGAAAAATACAAATTATTTCCCTTGAAGAATTTCATTTACTCTCTTCTGAACAGCAGCATAGTTATATCCAGCTTTGGTGAGATTGTACACTCTCTTTGCACCATTGCCCCACTTTCCTGCGATTACTTCACGCGCGACCTCATCAACAGATTTTTTTGAGGGCTTTTTCTGTTCAGCAAGCAATCTCTCAACTTCTTTCTGGACTGCCGCATAGTCATACCCGGCATCCTCAAGACGTTTCTTTCTCTCTGCCCCATTGCCCCACTTGCCTTGGATTACTTCTTTGGCAATTTCGGTGTTGCTCTTCTTAGGAGAAGGTGTGGGCGCAGGTTTCGGAGAGGGCGCTGGCGCAGGATTCGGTGTCTCTTTACGTCCCAGACCATAGTATTTGGCAACTGCAGTCGCAATGGCTTTCGCGCACTGTTCCTGTCCACTTGCATAGATAACCTTGTCGCGGTCTCCCTTGGTATCGATAAATACAGTTTCTATAAGGAAAGACATACATTTAATTTCTCTTACGCATCCAAAGTAATCCTGCCCGTTAACAAGTTTTGTCTTTGCGCCCCTATCTTTAAGACCAAAATTGGTGGCAATTGACTTGCTAATAGCCGTCGCAAGAGCTTTACCCTGCTTGCTATTGTGCTTATAATAAACTTCCGGACCTGTACCGCCGCCCGCATTGAGATGGAGTTCCATATTAAGGTCGTATCCCTTAGAATTAACGTACTTAATACGTTCTGTAAGGTTTTTGTCTCCATCGTAGTTTATAAGGTCAACAGTGCAGTTGTATTTGCTGAGTTCCTGCTTTAGATACTTGCCTATTGCGCGCGCAAGCTTAAATTCTTGATATCCACTTGCTACGGCTCCGCTATCGTATTGACCAGACTGAGATTTACCATGTCCAATACAAACCGATATTTTCATACTTATTCCTCCTTTTTAGATAATTCCAACACTCTCATATTTGGAAAGAGGATTCTCGTGGTCCATTATCACTAACTCCATTCTTGCATTGAGAAGTCTAACAAACTGACGAGTAGCCGAATCATTTTTAAAATAAACGGTTACATATTTATGTCCTTTTCCATAAAGAGTGGCGCCAAGTATATCTCGACAAAAACGAAGATAGTTGGCATAAGAGAGTTCAAGAAGTCGAGAAGGTAAAACCCCATAGCTTCCAGAAGTACAAACATTATATTTATCCAAAAATTCTTCTGTAACTTGGATTTCAACTGCCTTGTCGTCATTTATTGCAGGTCTTAATTCAAAATAAGTCATATTTGCATCTCCCCCCAAAGAATTTGAAGCTCAGCCTCTTCTTCATCATCTAATATGCACAAATCTCCAAGATTCTCATAAGCGCTGACTTCCTCTACAACGAATTCCGGCAGATCTCCTTGATAGCGGATTATCGTCGCCTCATCAACCTTCTTATAGTTCTTGTCAACATATTTTGAAACAGTAGACGCACTAAAGCCTGTCTCACGTGCGACAGCGGCATAGGAACCCAATTTTTGGTACAATTCATTCATCTGAATTATATCTTCTTTACTTACCTTTCTCATAGTTCTTTCTCCTTTTCTTTTCTATATATATTATAATATATAAAAAAGAAAAAATCAATTTTTATTTACCTTTGTTTACTCTCTATTGGAAAGTAGATTTATTGCTTATAAAGTCAACAAGAGCCAGCCAAGATTATTCTTCTATCTTTTGATATAGGCCGCAATGGCAGAGTCCGGGGGTAGTCTGCGCGCGAAAATCTTGGCAAGGACATTTAGTCGTTTTATCTTTTATAATTGCGCAGGGACAATACCCTCCCGTAGTTTTCAGGAGGGTTCGTATATGCGCAACTTGTTCTTTATCATCATCCTCAATTATTTTCAATGGTATTATACCTCTTTGCATATTGATTAAGACTTGCCAAGTTAAGACCCAAAACAGAATCATAATGAGAGACATCATCTGGGCGATAACGTCCAAACTTTATAATAATGTTAGGTGTTTCGATTAGGTTCTGAAAGAGATGCTGTTGAATTATAGAAAGACCTTCCTTTTCTCCTGTTAGCTCTGCTTCAGTATAACCTGTATAAATAACAACATCGTCAAGACAGCCATAATCGTCACGAAGTAGACTCACCAGTGCGCAGACCTGTTCCATTGAAGTGATAGAATAAAAAGGTTCTAATCCACCAATTACAATTGCGTGAGTTAAAGGATTATCAATATAACGCTTGATAATTTCTTTATCATCATAACTTAGAATTGGGGCTTCTGCGAGAGAGCTGTTTTGGCAAACAGCCCTCCCACACTCCTTCTCACATTTGAAATCACAGCTTGGAAAAATTATAAACATCGAGGTCTTTCGATAGTTGACAACATCTTCATCTACTAATCCTTTAAGTTTAATCTCCATTTTCCACACCCTCATCTAAATGCAGCTCAAGAATCGATGCATCGCAAATTTTCTTTATACCTAAAATGCGCGGGAGTATAAGATTAATGAAAAATTCATCTTTATCTATGGAAGCTGGCGAAAGCTTTTGTTTCTCGCTGTCAATAAGACTTGCCATTCCAAGAACCTTTTCCCAAACATTATCCACAAGCTCCCCAAGAGACTCTATTTCATTATTGAGTATATTTAATTTCATATCTCTTTGTGTATCTTCCCGGTCATCACCAAGAGAAGCGTCAATATAGCCTTGAGTGCGCGCGTACCTTATGGTTTCTTGTACATTACCATAGACTTCGGGATAAAGACTCCCGATTAAGAACTCGAAAGATAGCGTGGGGTCCTCTACATCGGAAATCTTTTCGACTTGAGCAATTAGTTTTTTGATTTTTGATAGTTTTGTTCCTGCGAGACTCACTTATTCACATCCTCCCATTCTCTCATTTTAAACTCTTCCTTTCGCGCGCGAGACCAAGTACGGACAGGGGTATAAAAACCGGCGATACGAGTATACTCAGTCGCTACTGGCTCTCCACAAGCAGGACATACACTTCCATAGAATCCATGGTTATGTTTGCAGGCTTGAATCTTTGTATTGAAAGCAAAATAAGTTAGTCCCTGTGAAGCAATATAATTGGTCATGTCCCAAGCCTGCTCGAAGGAGTTAAATGGTGCGTCCAAATTTAAGTGTGCAATCGAACCTCCGTTGCAGTAGCTGTCAAACAGTGCGGCAATTCGTATTCTTTCTTTCATTGTTGTCTTAATACCAAGCGGGATAAACTGATTGCCGTACAGAGGCAGATCTTTGACTACTTTATCCGGGAACAGATACTCGTCGGCCTGCTGTAATTTAGCGGCTGCTGATTCACCCAAATCTATTACTTATTATGACCAAATAATTTCTCTATTAAGACGAATATTGTAGGGGATTAATTCGTCTTGGTTTGCGAGATACCACCTTTTAAATTGTCTTGATTCAAAACCAATATCAGTATCATAAATAATAAGATACTCATAATTATGGTCTTTACAGAAATTTTTCGCTCCTTGCTGTTCTAATTCCCATCTATCCTTGTTTTCATATTCTAAATGCCGTGATGGCTTTAATTCAACAAGGGTAGTGTTATTTATTAAAACATCAGGAGTATAAAAGTGGTCGTTTCCAAGTTTAATTCTAAATGGTTCTACTTGATAACACAATACTTTTTCATCTTCTTCAAGTTTTAATAAGAAAGCCAGCTCCAAAAAGCTTCTGAAATAAAAATCTACTTGATTCTTTTTTGAAAAGAAATAACCGCTATAACCTTTTCCCATAGGACTGTGTTCATAACACCCTCGTACCCATGCATTTGATAACTTTTGACGTGTTTCTGCAGAAACCCCATGTATAGCATAATATTGCTTTAACCCTTTTGAAATTTTCTCTCGAATTTCTGGTGTCCGTTCATATTGTGGAATCACTCGACCTCGACTGGCTTCTCCAATCTTTCTTCTTCTTTCTTCTGAAAATTTCTGTCCATATGAAGAATTTCTGCGTCCTGCATGAGAGGAAGTTTTAACCTCAATTTTCCGCAAGCGCTTTCGTGCCGTAGAATAAACCAATCCATATAAAGCAGCAATTTCACCCGTAGTTAAGGTGTAATCATCCCATAAAATAGGAAAAGCACTTTCGTCTTTATTGATTATCTTTTCAACAATTTCATTATCATCGATTATTAGTTCAGGCTTAGGCGGATTCTTTATTATAAAACCCAGCTCTATTCTCTCTACTGTTCCTGTTATTTTTCCTGC
>NFZD01015417.1_pt1 | contig 32542 bp, 45 predicted proteins | sample 1095381 | NCBI WGS metagenome assembly NFZD01 (sample SAMN03609891, study PRJNA323583) | gut metagenome | isolation source: feces | host: Rattus norvegicus | place: Denmark: Riget | collected 2013 | reverse complement strand
TCTGGCTCTGGCTCTGGCTCTGGCTCTGGCTCTGGCTCTGGCTCTGGCTCTGGCTCTACATCTGGCTCTGGCTCTGGCTCTGGAATTATTAAAGATTCGTAATAATCTATGTAATAATAAAGAAAATAGGCAAAGTAGTCTATTATATCTTGTCTTATATATTGTGTTTTTTCTAATTCTACTAATAAATCTTTGAAATTTTTAAGCAATGCTTTATATAAATCATTACCTTGCAAGGTTGTATCGATATTATTCATCGCTTCAAATATAGCCCCTGCAAAACTATTATATTCCTCCACTTCTTTCATTTTATATTCATCGGTTTTTTCTGCGCTTGTTTGCAAAAATAATTCTAGGTTCGTGATGCCGCCTAACATTCCATCTCTTGGATTGTCAAACATTGCATTATTTCTATTTTGTAGTATTTCTATTTGTTGCAAATTACGCTCATTGCCTAAGTTTGGCGGCAAAATAACTACGCGCAGAGGTCGTTTATAAGTAGTAGTGTTAAAAACATAATAATTAAAATCCGCGATAGAATCCGCATAATGTGCTTTTATAATAAGTTTTATACTAGCTTCTATTTTTTCTAAAAATTCAAATTCTATTTTAAAGTTTTTGCCTTCAATTTGCAAACTAGAATCTATAACTAAATCGCCTACTAAATCCCAATTATTAGCGTATGTATCGAATTCATACAAATATGCAGATTCTAGAATCTCATTTAATTCTAAATCTATTTTTTCTAATTCAAAGGCTAAAATTCTGCAATTAAATTTTTCTAAAACATAGCTAGGCTTTGCATTGTCTGTGCTTATAGAAATTTCAAAAGGCAAAACAGCCACTGCTTTGTAGTTTGTAAAAATCGAATTATAAAAGGATGATATGTTTTTATTATATTCTATAGAATCTCTTTTAAAATCAAAATATCTAATAATTGCACTAACAAATCTCTGACCTACGCAAGCGGGGCGCGGCAAAATATCAAAATTATCTAAGATATGTGAAAGCCACAAAGGAAGCTCATCTCTGAAATAGTAAGTTACGAATTCCATATTGAATTTATCACTTACTACAACATTAAAGCCTAGAATCGCTTTTGTTAGTTCGTTCGAATCTTTTAAATTTGAGAGTGTGTTTCTGCCTTGCCAAATTATCTGAAGCACTAATTTGTAAGACTCATCATCTAGCGCAGAATAAGCAACATCGCTAAAATCATAAAATTTGAGTTTTACAAAATTTCTATTGTAAAAATTAAAATTCTTAAATAATTCTGCTTGATTTTCACTGGTTATAGGAATAAATCTGCTAAATCCTAATAAGCGTCCCCACATATCTAGCACATCTCCGCTAGATTCTCTTATATTAAATTGTTTTTCTACATCGTTTTTAACTCTTAAAATATGTTTTTCTTTGATTTTTTTAATACCACTAAGCAAATCACTTATGTTTGTATTGTCGTATTGATTTTGAATAATGAGATTTTCAAACATTCTTAATTGCCTGTGATTTTAATATCATCATTTTCTGCCACCGCGATTTTGTCTAAATCTAATATTAAAGGCGCGTAACTCGGTGCTTCGCCTTTATAAGCAAATTTTAAATCCGCAATAGTAAAGCCTTGTATATATTTGACTATCGCATTACTTAAATCTGGTTGTGTAATCGTTGCGCCTATTTTTAAATCTGCTAAATATAGTTGTATTGCTTCTCTTATTTGATTTTGATAATTTTGAGGGCTTCTTAAATCCAATTTACAATTAACACTAATACTTAAAGGCTGAATCGTAGGGCGTTGGAACCTATATTCTATTTCTTTATTGTCTCTAATAAGCGTTATTTTTGTTGTGCCCATCATAGCTGGACCAGGTGCTTTTGAATCTGCAATTGTGTTTGCTATCTCTACATCATCACCACCCTCAACAATAATAACAAAAGCGTGTGTGTTAATTGTGTAGTTTTGAATAGTTACATTTTCACTAGAAACATTTTCATAACCACTTATGCGATTTGTGCCTCTTACATTAGCTACATTGCTTAGAATTGATTGCAAGCTAGAATTTTTAAATAGGCTTCCATAGCGTTGTAAGCGATTATAAAACGCGCTATCGCTCTCTGTCTCTGTCCCTGCGTTGCTAGGATTAGGATTTGTTACGCGCTCCACACCGATTATATTTGTAACTATTTCATTAATAGTATTTTCTAGACTTACATCTTGCGTTACAACCTTGCATTTAAAGTTTGCGCTAACTTCTCCATTTTCACTTATAGTCAAATCGCTTTCACTCTCATATTCTAGATTTCCATCGCTTACTATAAAACCTTTAGGAATTAGAGTATTAGGAATGCCTTGTATTTTGATCAAAGCATTACCATTAATGCCTTGCTTCCTAGTAGCGCGATATTGATTGTAAGCCCAAATATCTAAAAGCTTGTCATTGCCACCTAAAAAGAAGTAGTTCAAAATGTCTTGAAATCCGCTAATAGTATCTAAATCGATTTGTGTCAAATAGTTAATAATCTGCCCTTGTGGCGTGTTTGCTTCTAAATTTATATTAGGAAATATTTCACTGAATAGTTTTTCATAATCGCTTTTAATCTCATTGGCATATTTATAATCTAGCTTGGAATTAGTGCTATCAAATTGCCAGAGGCTATTAGAATCAAACATTTAAAAAATCTCCATTAATGGTTTCGATTTCGAGTGCTAATTCTAGCCTATTTTGAATTATTTCAAATTTAGAAATTGCTGCATTATAAACGCGCTCATCTTTTTTCACTTCTTTAATAATTGTTTCTTTTAGCTCATTTGTATCATTTTGAGATAATAAACTTATATAATCTAAACCTTGCGTAATATCGAATGGATTTTCTTTTTGCCAAAATTCCAAGCGTGTTTTAATATCTTGGATTAATGCTTCATTTTCACTTAAAAGTATAAAGTCCCTTCCTACTTCTAAATTATTATTAGAATCTAGCTTTAAGGTAGTCATTTTTTAGCCTTTATTTTAAAATTTGTTGTATTTGCGCTTGCAACGCGCTTTTGCCAGCATTATACGCGGCGGGATTAGAACCAGCACCAGTTAAACCACTTGCTATTAAATCCATAGCTTTAAAAAGAGAATCAATAACACTTGCCAAAGTTCCTGCGCTATTACCTATTTCGATAGGATTAGCTCCGCTAGATTTTAAACTCAAATCGCCTTGATTTTCAATATTTACATTATTTGCAGACACGCTAAAATCTGCACTGCTTGTAAAACTTATGTTATTTTCTACTTCTAAATTAAAATTAGATTCTTTAAATTCTAGCTTGTTTTTTGCTTCTTTATCACTTATTAGAAATTCTATCTCATCATTATTTTTTTGCAAAAATAGGCTTAAAGGTATGAAAATCGTATCAGTTAAATCAAAATATCTACTAGTTATAGCTTTGCCACTTTTGCCATTGTTTTTATAGTGGCTTATATCGTTCTTCATAGTTAAAGCTAAGCCTATATCGCCTACTTCAATTTTAAAGGCAATTTGCCAAGCACTAGATAAGGGCTGAGCTACTAAGCAATTAGGAACTATAACCTTAGAATTGTTTAGATTTGTAACATTTACAATATTAGCTTTATTGCCATTAATCGCTTTGACTTCTGCTAGAAAACAAGTATTAATGCCTTTTATATTGTCTTTAATTAAAGCATTTATTGCACTTCCTAAATTTGCGGATTCACTAGGTTTTATTAGATTTTGCATTGTTTAAAATCCTTTTTGCAAAGTCAATTCAGTTTCCCATAAATCGCTACGATTTGAACCCTTATGCTTCAAAGCACCTAATCGATATAAGCCATTTATTTGTGGAATTTTACTATTTTTTAACTCTATAAAAACATTAGAATTTAGAGATGGATTTAAATAACTTCTAGCAACGCAACCTGTGAATGTTGGTTTAGGAATGCCTATTAAACCATTGCTAGAATCTAGCTTTATTTTTTTTAAACCTTTGCTATTTTTAGATTTAACAAAGAGTTTGCTATTTTCTAGCGTAATGAGCGCGTTTTCATTAAGTTCTCTTAGTTTTTCTATTTGCAAAAAAGGCGAGCAATCAAACACAAAATCGCCTATTACAATATTACCTAAGGCTACATCATAGCTTAAAACGCTTTGATTGTTTTTTGCTACCAACGCACATAAATCCCTAAAAGTTGCTTTTTTACTTATGCTTGTATTCATTTCTAATTGTTGTGTATTGTTTAATGCGCCGCTCATTACTTTTAGCCTTATGCTAGGCACTGGATTTAAAAAGTTAGGCTCCGCTTCTGTTATATTGCCTTTTAAAAGAATCCCGAATCGTTCTTTATAGCCCGCTTCTAAAATAACAAGACTAGGCTTAATGTTTGCATTTGTAAAATTTGTGCTTAAAAATGCTATATCTTGTGTAGTTAAGCCATGTATCGTTATATTTCCATTGCTAAATGTTCCATTAACCGCAACTTCTATATCAAATTCTATTTTTAAAGAAGTATCGCTATTTTCTAGTTCTTGATAAGTTTTTAAAACATTATTAACTTGAATTGTGAGTCGCCAAAGCCTTTTAAATAATGCCATAGTAGAAGCCTAAATCATTAACTAGATTTTCTATTTTTAAATTAGAATCTAGCCACTTGTTATTTTTTTGCAAAAAGAAAAAAGCAATATCATCTGCGCTAAAAAACACTAAATCAACATTCAACTTTATATTTGAGTTTAAACATAAAATCTCATTATCTCTGCTAATCGTTATATATATGCGCTCGTTTAATTCTCTTAATTCAATAGTATATGTTTTTTCATTAATGCTTAAATCAAATTCTTGATTAGGAATGTTTTCTATCTCTACTTCAAAAATGCTTTTAAAGTCATCAATGTTTATAAAAATATCTTTTTTCATTAATTGCCACTTATTAAATTTGTTAAAGATTTCAAAGCACTTCGTGGTCGCTCGGTTGCTTTTTTCTCACCTTGATTTATTTTACTAGAATAAGCTTTTTTTTGAAGCTTAGACAAATCAAACAAGCCACTAAACGCGCCTACTAGGATTGCTTCTTTAAAGGTTAGATTAGCTATATATGCACCTACTACATCTGCGCTTTGAGTTTCGCTATAGGATTCTAGCCTATAAGACTCGTATTTTTGATTATCAACACCTTGTATATCAAAGCCCTTTTTTGCATTTATAGAATCTAGCCTCTTTTTAAAATTGTTATATTCAATAGTAGTTACATACACACGCGCATTTATTGTTTTAGGCATTTTAAAAAATGTATCGCTTACATAGCTATTAGAGTCTATCGGCTCGGCTGGTATGTTGTTTGACTCTACTATTTGTAAATCTAAAATATCACAAGGAAGCATATTTGCTTTATTGCCACTCTCATAAATTTTTAGAGGATAGAAAACGCGTAAAACACTTGATAAACTAGGTAAAGCTAAACTAAATGCCATCTCATCTGCCCCCGCTTATTTGTCTTTGTGTATTAATAGAATCTATTGCAAGGCTATTAAAATCATCTGCTAATTGCTTAGGCGTTGCACTCGAAATATTTTGAGTAACATTGTTTGTAACTTGATTGTTTGTTGTGTTTGTATTATTGCTAGGTGATACTACACTCGGCTCGGTTTTTGCTTCAAAGCCAAATAATTTACCAAATTTGCCACTAAAAAAGCTTGTAATTTTGTCAATCAAATGATTAAAAGTATTTTTGATAAATTCTAAAGGCTTTGCTAAATGCTTCATTATTACATTGCCTAAATCTTTGAAAATATTTACAAAATTATCCCAAGTAGGATCGCTAATCCAGCCTACTATGCCTTTTATAAGACTCTCTATTACTTCAAACACAGCGCGCAAAGGTTCTAATGCTATCGCTAAGGCTGGAAACTTCTTTGCTAGGTCGCCAGTTACGCTATCCCAGCCTTTAAAATAATAGTATATGTCTTCGATCACCAAAGCAACCGCCGCTATAACAGCACCTATTGCATAAAAAGGCGCGAACGCAGCCGCGGAAGCAATTGCAATTTTAATAAACATAGCAAGGATAGGCGACATAGCTAAAAGCATTCCCGCAAAAAATGCCATTACTAGCACTTTATGTTTTTTCAAAAATTCTATAAAAGAAGTTACTAGCTTTAAAAGCTTAGTGAGCAAAGGTATAACAAACCTAGAGAATGCGCGTGTTATTCCCGCAAAACTATCTTTTAAATCTAAAATAGCGTGGCTAAATCGCTCACTTATTTTTAAATCTCTTTGAGTAATAACTCCATATTTTTTTTGAGAATCTATAAGCTTTTTGAATTCTGCATTGCCACTTGCTAAGGCATTTATAACGCTAGAATCTAAGCCTAAACTAGCACCGATTGACTTTTTTGTTTGATTGTCAAATTTACTCATTTGAACGCTTAGAGACTCTAATAACTGCTCCGCGTTCATTAAACTACCATTTGAATTTGTGAAGTTAATACCATACCTTTGAGAAACTTCTATTAAAGCACCACTTCCAAATTTTGCATTATGCAAGGCATTATTTAAAGAATCTAGACTACTTATAGCAGAGTTAGTATCTCCGCCGAAACGCTTTAAAGCTCCGCCCATTGCGCTTAGAGATTCGACATTGTAGTTGCTTAGGCTTATAGCTTGGCTTATTTGATTGTTGAAACCAGCAAAACCACTGACAGCATTTTTAAACATTAAACCAGTGCCTATTACAGCACCGACGCGCATTAACACTTTGCCGAATGTGTTTATTAAATTTGTAGAATTTTTAACACCAGCTTCTAATGGTTTGGTATTTGCGCCAAAAACTACTACAAATTTTTTTAAAACATCATTCATTTTTTTACCTTGCTTAGTTCTTTAGCATTATAAGAGTCTATGTAGAACACGCTATAACTTAGCAAAACATCGTGTGCGTTCATATTATAGACTTCATATACGCTTTTATGCAGATTTAAAACCAAAGTTGCGGTTACATTATCTACTATTTGCCTTGCCACGCTTACATTGTTGTTAGTTGAACCTTTTGGAAGCTCGGCAATTTGTCCAAAAAACCTAAAATAAAATCCCTAAACTGTGCGCTTAATTCTACTAGCGAAAATAAATTCTCAAATTGAGTGCTAAAAATTTCCGCGCTCATATTTTCTAAATTAGATTCGGGGATTATTGCATATTTCAAGGCTAAATCTAAGAGTCTTTTATTTCCCTCATCTATATTAGCGGGAATATTGGTTGCTAACAAATGTATAGCATTCTGTGCCTTAATAGCGTCATTCCAAGTTATCATTTTAAATGCTACTTTTTTATTTTCTAATTCAAACTCATAGCCACTCATTTTTAAATCTTGAATTTCCATTTTTCAACCTTTCTACTTTGGAATAAATGCGACTTTGTCAAAACTAAAAGTCCAAGTATAATCTAAAATCTTTTGATTGCCAAAATCAGGCATAACAGCGCCGCTTTCTATCACTCCGCCTATGTAGTTGCACACATAAGAGTCGGTAATGCAAACAGCACTGATAGGTAAAAGCACACTAGGCAAGTTACCATTTTTGCTTTGTGCGTAAAATGCGCCCATTATTGCTTCTGCTTCCTTACTAGCACCGCTTAAAGTTAAAGTGTATTTATACAAACCATTTTTAGCAAAAACAACCATTTTGCCATCTGCGGTGCGCTCACTTCCGCCGAGTTCTACATCGCCACTTTTTACCCAAAAATCACTCTCCGCGCTAAAATGAGTTATTTTAATTGGCACTGCACCTATGGTTAAAGTGAAATCTACATTGTTTGTTGATATGTTTTTCATTTTTTAGGCTCCTAAAATGTAATTATTGATAACAAGTTGCTTGATAGGCTTGTTTGCTACATAAGCGGATACAATAGTTAATCTAGAATTAACTAAATCAACATTGGCGATTTCGTAAAAATAGCCTAAGGTTTCGCATTGTTTTATTGCAGATTCTCCATTGCTAAAACTAGTTAAAAGGTTATTTTTTTCTGTGTTAGTTAGTTCTGCACCCTCTACAATAATTCCTGCATTTACAGCACTTGAAAAAACAGACTCGGCATAAGACATAATCAAACCATTATTGCCAGAACCGCGCAAACCTATCATTGACTGACTTGCAAACATATTTCCGAAACTAAACTGTAAGCTAAATTTTAAGAAACTATTTGAAACATAAATATTAGCCGAGTTAGTTTTATCTCCGCAAATGTTGCCCATTCCATACCAAACTTGACTTTGCCCTAATTGTTGAAATTTTAGAATAGAATTAGCTAGATTTGCTTCTAAATTGTTTAACTCGCTTTCTTTTAAAATCGCTATGTTTTCAAATTTAGACATATCATTAAAAGCTATGTTTGCATTGCCATTTTGTTGGCTAAAATCCAATGCGCTTATAATGCCCGAGCTTGTGCCTAAAATGCTTTTATCTTTTGAATATTCAACAAGGATTCCATTATAGGCTTTTAGCTGATTTGCATTTTGGTTTGTGATGAGTTTTGAATTTTGAGAATTAATAATACCTAAAAATCTATCGTTTGAATTATTTACAAATTTTGCAAAGTCTAATGCTTCGTTATCACTTAGTTCGAAATCAAATTGAAGCACATAATAAGCTCCATTTTCAACATTAATAAGGTTTAGAATCTCATTAATATCAGCTAGGGCATTTTCACCTTTTACAATCTCTGCGTTGTCTTTGTCAAGTTTTAATGCTTGTGATAAATCTATGCCCGAATCAGCCTTTTTAATAAAATCGATTTGAGAATCTGCGCCAGCTATACCACTTTTTAAAATAAAACCTTGTGTGTGTGTGTTAAAAACAACTTCTACATTTTTAAATGCTTCTTTTAAATCGCTTTTAACTTCTACGCCTATTTCAAGATTTGTAATGCTATTTTCTGTAATGATTGCATTAATTGCTAACTCTGCTTCTTTTAAATCATCTTTTTTAGCTTTAAAAGTCAAAACAGCGTTACCATTGTTAGCGATTGTGATTGTGCTTGTATCTTTGGAGAAGTTAATGACATCCTCTGGCGCAATTTCAAACGCGTAATCGTCTGCATTTGTAGTAACTTCTAGCTTAGAATCTATTTTTAAAGCATTTTCAAAAGTAGAATTGACTACAAACTCGCCAGTGTTTTCTACTACTTGCAGAGAGACTTTAACGCAAACATTGTTTAAATCCGCGCTTGTAGTTTTAAAAGTTAGAACGCTTTCACCTTGTGCAATTGCGGTGATGGTTTTAGTATCATTGTCAAAAGTAGCAATTGTATCATCACTATTTTCTACGACATAGCTACTATTTGTAACAATATCTAAAACTTGCGTATGCTCGTTTTGAGTTTGTGCGCTAATCGTTAATTCTGCGTTTTCTTTTTCAATAACTTTTAGCGTGGTTTGTGTTTCCGCTTTACTTCTAATCGCATTTGTAAGATTCTGCGCAACATCGTAAAAACTTATTGCATTGCTTAAGTCCGCGTTAATCGTGCGTGTTGTATTTTCTAAGGTTAAAGCAAAAGTTCCACTAAATTTTAGAGATTCTACACTTCCTAAAATTCCGCCTTTAATGCTAGGCTTAGTTGCTTCAAAGTTTGCATTTAAAACATTTAATAAATCTGCTTTGCTTGCCTTTTTGCTAGTGAAGCCAAAGTAATTACTAGCAAATAACGCGGGATTTGAAACGCTACCAAAGACTTTTTTAACTTCATTTTCATTATAGAATTGAGAAAAACGCGGATTCGGCAAATCATTATTATATTTTGTTATTAGCAAAGTAGGCAATTTGCTAAGGCTAAATTTATCGCGCACACCTGTGCTAGTTACATTAATAAGCCAATCTAATGGGATACCAGCCATAATTTACACTCCTTATATAGTATTTAAATTAATGTTTATTTTATCGAATTTATCTATTTTTTCTAAGTTAATTTGAGCAAAAATTATTTCAAAATCAAAACTAGCGCGATTAACAAGTTTTTTATTTTCATTGTAGTCGGTTAAAAATCTTATACTTGAAAAATTAGGCAATATTTCCGCGCTTGCTTCTTTTAAAGTCTCTGCCACATCATAGCTTTTTAAATATTCTTGAAGCTCATACGCTTTTTGATTTACTTCTATATAACCTAAATTGCGCGGATTCTCTTTGTATAAGTCTAATTGATAGCTGCTAGAATAAAGGCTTTTTGATTCTATAAATACATCATCATTTTCATTTTCTATTAAATTATTAAAATCTTTTGCGCTAGTAGTCAAAGGACGCGCATTTAAGAGAGTGAGCAATAACGCGCCTTTTTTTGTGTTAATCGGTAGTTCTGTGCCGCTTATTATTATTTCATAGCCAATTACTTGACTAAAAATTTTAAACAAAGCATTGTTTATTTTGTTTTGCATTTAGCTTCAAATTTTTTTAGTATTTCGTTTGCTTGTGTTTTAAAATCAACAAAACAATTATTCCACATATCTGCTTCTGCTTGCGCTTTAAGTTCTAAAATTTGAGTTTTCATTTCTGCTTTGTCAAAATCAGCACTAGGACAGCTTCCATACTTATTTAAAATATTATCTATCCCGGCGATTTTGTTTTTTAAAGCGTTAAACTTATCGTGAGTTTCTGCATCATCTATAATAATAAACTGGTTTTTTAGCTCATTAAAACGCTCATTGTTTTTGATTGCTTCGTATTGTTTATCGGTTAAAAATTCCGTTTCACTTAGGCAAACATTGGCAATGTTAAAAATTTCGCCATTCATTATCCATACTTTAGTCATTCAAGTTCCTTTAAAAAATCTAAATTATCATTTGTAATTGTAGCATATAAAGCTAACCAGCCATTCTGTAAATACCAATCCCTGAGCGCATAAGCTTTTAAAATTTTATCTCGCCATTTTATATAGGTAGTTTCTATTTTTTCATTAAAACTACTTAGAATTTTTGCGTTTTCATTTATAAAAAAAAACTTGTAACACTGATTAGAATCCAAAGTAGAATCGGTTATTTTTTTCATTTCAACACTTGTAATAGGCTGAATATGCGCATATAGTTCTAGTTTCTCTTTTAAAACTTCACTTGCTAAGCCATTAACATTTTCTATTTCGATTTTAAATAATTCAATTCTTTGGTTTGAAATTAAACCATTAATGTTATTTAAAGCAGATTCTAAAATATTCATTAATTAACCTTGTATGTTACGCTTCTGCGCATTAAGCCAGTATCTATTAAAGGATTGCTAGAACCTTTTGCCTTAATCGTGCTAGGCATATTAGGCGGATTCCTTAAAGTAGTTATGCTTTTAACAATATCGCCACGCACCATTTCGCCTAGCCTTGCATATAACTGATTTTCATTTTGCGTATCTGCATTTTTGAAATAGTCTAACCACTTATTATTGTTTGCTTCAACAGCGTTTCTAAAAAAAGGGCGCGGCAAAATATTAATAGTTCCATATTCTAGCCATTGCACTACATTAGGCAATTTAGCACCATTAGGATATATAATGCTATCATAAAAACCTACTTCTAAGCTAGAATTATCTTTTAATTTAACTAACTGACTTTTATCTATTTGAAAATTTTTTAGGCCTTTAACTTGAATACTAAACATTTAAAAGCCTAATTTATAAGCATTAAGCCACTTTGAGAATTCAAATAAGCTAAATATTCTAAACCATAGCTAGTTTGAGAAAAGAAAAACTGAAAATTGTCTTTGAAAGGCGAGGTTTGATAAGAAACGCTAACGCTATCTATGCTACTACTAGCCATTAAACCATTAGGCTTTGTTATACCTAAAATAGCACCGAAACCATTAACAACAAGATAATGAGCCACTAGCATAAAAAAAGGATATATAATGCAATGCAGATTAACGCAGTTATTTTCTAAAAGTTGCCTATAGCTAGGATACAAACAAACTATTTTATTAAACATTTTTAAAATATCATCTCTATTTTCTTTTAATAAAGGCTTAAATTCTGGATATGTTTCTATAAAAAGTTTTAATAAAATATTCTCTTCATTTTCTAGCAAGTCATCTTTATTTTCTGCATTCTCTGCTTCATTTTCTGCATTTTCTAGCAAAGGCGGATTAAGCTCCGCTTCTGCTTGTGCTTCATTGTTTAAAACGCTATTCACTCTTTTATAACCTTGTTATTTTTTTGCTTGTCTTGCTTTTTTTGAACATCTTGCAAAGTGTCGCTAGTTACATTTTGCGTTTCTTTGCTAGACTCGATTATAAAACCTTTATCTAGCATATCTTGGACAGCGTTGTTTTTCTTTGCTTCTTGCCAAATCTCATTAGAAACATTATTAAGCAAACCGAAGCTTTTTAAACTTAGTTTGCCTTTGCTAGTTTCTAAATCTAATCCACCAGTTGTTTTTAAAAGAATGATAGGCATTTTAAATCCTTTTAAATGTTGGTATAGCGCACAATATAAGCTGGTTTATACATTAACGCGCCAGTAGTTCCGGCACTTACCTTTTGTTGTTTAAAAGTAGAACCTATAACAACACTAGATAAGCGTCCTATTTCACTATAACCTAACGCGGTCGTATCGTTAATGCCACCTTGTGAATTTTCTAGTATGAAATAAATAACATCTTGGTCGGCATTTGCTTTTTCTAACTCAATCGCTGGGATTATAGAAATATTAATACCTAATTTTTCGAACTTTTCAATTAACGCGCTAATTGCATCAATCCCTAAATCTGTGAATTTAAGGCTTAAAGAGTCAAACGCGCTTGAAGCAACCACAACTCTTAACGTGCTTCCTTTTTGCAAATTGTTTCCTGTTTGACTTCTTAGTTTAGCAATTGCTTGTGAGAAAAACGCAACTACTTCGGCAAAAGTCATAGCTTCAAATTTTTTAGCACTTGCTTCGTAATTGTTTAGTTCCGGATGATTAAGCAAACCATACACTAAAAAAGAGTTGTTATTATTCACATAGCCATTAAAAGCAACGCGATTAAGTTCTACAGCCAATGCTTCAAGACTAGCGTTTAAAAGGTAATTTTCCGCGTTAATGTTGCTTTGTGATAGTTGCATTGCTTCTCTTTCGCCTACATTGTATGAAGTAGAAAACACATAATGCCTTGCTCTGCCAAATGTAACATTTAAACCACTTGCGATTGCGTCATCATAATCACTATAAGGCGATACGCTTCCAGTTTTTTCAACAAGTGGCATATAATAGTCTTGTTGTTCCCAATCTAGCACTTTTTTTCTACCACCTAGCGCGTCATCTCCGCTTCTATAAGCAAGGATGGTTTCTAAAGCTTCCACACTTACTTGTGATAATAAGCCGCCTGGCATACCTATATTGTTACTTGTGATATTAGGCATTGCGTCTGCTTGTTTTAAATATCCTAAATCTTGAATTTGTTTAATTTGTTTAGAGTCTGCAATTCTCATTTTTAGCTCCTTATTTGCTTAAAATCGTAATAAGTTCAAAGCCTAAATCAGCATTTATAACATCGCCTGTGCCTTGCACTACTTGAAAACCTGTGAATGTGTGATTAGCTAGTGTTTCGCTATCATTAAACACAAGCGCACCATCTGCATTTTTCAAAAATACATACTGACCTGTTTTAGCAGGTGTTTTTGTTTCAATGAACACGCAGCCTTTGCTTAGATAAGTTGCAATGTCGTTTTTCTTAAAAATGTGCGTGTTTTCTGTTGCGCTTATGAAGTGGTCTTTAATAGCCACACCTACGATTTTACCTGTGATAGCATTGCCACTTGCGCCAACGATGTGTTTTTTATCATCTGCTAATTGAACAAAACAACCAACGCAAACGCTATCATCTTCTAAAACTGGGGCTTCAAATGCTACAAAATAATTATGAGCACCTTTTGCAATTAAGCCAGCACTTCCAATTCCCATTTTTTTATAAACTCTTCTTTGCATAAATAGCTCCTTATTTGTGTTTTGCTATAAGCTCATCTAGCTTAGTGTTTGCTTTTGAATCGCTTACTTTTGAATGTGTTTTTTTTGCATTTTGATTTGCAACCATTCTAAAAGCTGTTTTAGAATCTAAACCATCATTTAGCTTTGTTTTTGTGATTGCTTCGAAGCCAAATTTATAAATATCGGCTTCATTTTTACCAGCATAATCGAAATTTGTTCCTAAAACTCGGCTAACTTCTGCATAAGTATCGTTTATACTTTTTGTTTCTTTTGCCAAAGAGTCTTTAAATTTTTTCAATTTTGAATCTGTAATTTTTTCAATCACTTCTACTAGCTCATTAACGCTTATTTTAGGCTCATCACTATCATTTGAAGTTTTTACTGGCTCATCACTATCATTTGAAGTTTTTACTGGCTCATCACTATCGTCAGTCTTAATATTTTTGATAAGTTCTAAAATCGCGCTTACTTTGTCATTTTCATTCTCGAAGTCATCTTTTTTTGCAAGTTCGATTATTTTTTCTACTAGCTCATTGTCTTGTAGTCCTGTATCATCTTGCTTTGTTGCTTCTAGCCCATCACTATCTTTGAAGCGTTTTAACAAATCGCTTAACGCGTCTTTAAAAGTAACTTTTTTACTCATTTTTTTAGCTCCTTGTAAATTAGAATCTTGTATTTTTAAATCACTACCGCTGCGCCCACATTCAACAACAGCTAAATGATTGACGCTTTTTAATGCTTGCCTATAAGCATAACTCTCACCTTTGTATGTGCCATTTTCTTTGATAATGTTAGCTTCATACGCGGGGGATAATTCTACAACTTCGCCCGATTCTATTTTTTGAATCAAATTTGAATCATAAATAATAATATCGGCTTCTAAATAAGGCTCATTCGCTCTTACATCTCCATAAATTGCGCCCTCTGCTACATTAGAATTTTCGTTTTTACCTACCCAAATGTGATTAAATTTAATCGGTTTGCCTTTGAACAAGTCTTTATTTTTTTCTAGGTCGCTAAAAGGTCGGCATACTTTAACTATGGAGTCTTTTAAATCGTCTTGTAAATTAACTTCGCTGCCCAAATAATCGAAAACACCAGCTTTTGCAATAGGATTATTTTTGATTATTAAAAAGCCATTATCGTCATAGCTTCGCTTAGTTAAAGCATTATCACCTAATTTAAAAGTCATTGTAGAGTCCTTACAAGCAAGGGCGGTGAGTGATTTTAGGTTTTGTTTAGGAGAGAGTTACCGCCCTATGTGTATTATTTTACTATAAAATTTTTATTTTGCGTTAAATTTGTTCTCTAGCCACTTTATAGCTAGTCTGCTTATAGTATCACTTCCTAAGAATCCAGCACCACCACCTAGCATTACGCTTAGACTATTTGGTAAGCCGAAATAAATGCTAACTTCATAAAACAAAAAAGTTAAAAACATTGAGCCAATCGTAGCAATGATTAATCGCCTAAAAAATTGCGCTTTGTTATTTTTGTCTTCCGCGTCATAAAATTTTAAAGCCGTTAAAAATCCCATAATCATTGACATTATTAGAACCCAAAAATAATTCCAATTAAAGTTAAAATCCATTTAATTTGCCCCTTTTTTAAAAATAGCAATAAAGACGAATGAAGCAAAAATGCCATTGATAGATAGAATGCAAATTATGAAGTTGCTTACCTTTGTGTTAATAATGCTTTGATGCGCTAATGCTTCTAACAAGCATTGAAAATCTTGATTTATCATACAAGCCGAGCTCATTTGCCAAAATTCTAAATCTTCATAATACAAAAAAGAAAAAAGACTTACGCTAATCAAAAAACAGCCGATTATTGCAGATATTAAAATAAAAAAAATAGTTTTTTCTTGAAATCTAAACTCGAACATTTTAAAGCCTTAATTTTAAAAATTCATTTTTCTACTATAACATAATAATCGCCATTTATAGAATCTTTGATTAATTTTGCCTCTTGATTTGGCTTTAAAAACACAGCAACGCTAACACATCTGCAATTAACGCGCTCGCCGCAATGCCCTTTATTGCCATAGCTATCTATAATCGCTGTTGGTGTATCATATCTATAAATGCGCTTGTTTAAATTGATATGCCCGCCTTTGCCTTTGCTTACGCGCTCATCTTCACTTGTTAGCCACTCATAATATTCGAATCCTAGCTGACTAGCGCGAGACATACTAAAATTTTCTATTGCTTTAGCTGTTTGATCCCTTGCTATTACCTTAGCGCGATTTTTACTTATATCACTAATGCTTTTTGCTAGTTTTTCTAAGCTTTTTAAATCAAAGCTTGTAACGCTATTATAGAAGCTGGATTCATAACGCTTTATAATTTCCTGTGGTATTGTCTTTATAAGTGCCACATTTTGATTATATATGCTTTTTAAAACATCTTTGCTTTGAGAATTTAGAGATTTAATAGAAAAATCGGGATTTTGTTTTAAATAGCTAGAATCTACATAATTTTTAATATTCTTTTGAAATTTTTTAGCATAGCTTTTACTAAAATCATTTGCAACCTTGCCCCATTGTTTTTTAAGCGCGTTAAACTCTACTTTTAAAGCAGATGATATATTATTAATTTCATTACGATTAAACTTGTTAAATTGCGCCAAGCACCAATATTTAACGCTTTGATTTACCTTGTTACTTAAAGCTAAAATCTCTTTTTTAGCGTTGCGTTCTATTGCAGAATTGTTTTTGATAGGTTCTAGCCTTGTAATATTGTTTTCTTTTAAATAAATCTCTCTTTTTAGTTCTTTTATTTTTTTATCTCCATTTTCTAAACTTTTTAATGCGCGTTCTTTTTGTGCTTCACTCATATTTGCTGATTCTTTTTCAAACTTCTTTTTTCTTTTGAATTGCTCATAATGCGCTTTTTGAAGCTTATCACTTAAAACTCTTGATTCTCTGGCTTTTAAAACTTCTTTGTATTCTTTTTCAAAATTTTGATTCATTTCTTTAATTAAGAGATTAGGCGTCATCACTTCTTTTTTGCCTGATAATTCTAAAATTTTAAAATAGTTAAACTCATCTTTGCCTACTAAAAAGCCTTTGGCTTCAAAATTTTTCAAGTCTATTTTAAAATCACTACCGATTACAGCTTCAAAGAATCCGCCTTTTTTGTTATAAGTGGCTAATTTTCTAGGTATCCATATGCCTTTGCCATCTTTTTCACCGCCTCTATGATAACTTATATAATCCTGTCTAACTTCTATAAAAAATGCTTTGTCTGTCTCTCTTAAAATCTTGTTTGCAAAGAATTTATATTTTAACCACTCCATTGTTACTCATCATTATTTTTTAGGTTCTCATTATTTTCATTTTCTAGCAATTCATTAAACAAATCATCATCATTAGAATCATCATTATTTTCTATATTTGAGTTTAAAAAGCCTTTGCTTTGCAACTCTTGTAAAGCTTCATCTTGTGTGATTATTCCCGCTTGTATTAGTTTAGTGTAGAAATCTGCTTCTGTGTTTTTAACTTGCGCCAGTTCTAAATCGTTTAATTTTTCTAGCGGATTAAAAATAAAACTAGCTTCTACTTCTCTATATTCTATTTTTTCATTTAAAAGCATTTTTAGAATTTTATCAATTAAAGGCTTGATAGTATTTACTTGATAGCCTTTGATTGTGTCGTAAAAATTAGCTATATCATACAAGCCACTATTATTTAAGCCAGTTGGAGTTTGCCCGAATAGTTTGTTTATAGGAATCCTTGCACTACTTGCTATGGTTTCTAATGCTTGCGCGTATATTTTGTCTAAGCCACTTATAGGTGTTATGCTTTGCTCAAAATTCTCAGTATCACTTAAAAGCAATGTGGAAAAATTGTTAATGCCCATATTGATAAGCTCCACGCGTTGTTTTAGCGTTTCTTTGTCCATACTTAAAAGGCTAGGCGTCCTAATTATGTTAGTTCTAAATCTTAAAAAAATATCGGCGAGGCTTTGTCTTATAGATTCTGCGCTTTTAACCTTGTTTTGCATAAATTGAGTTAAAGAAATGCCTAAAAAATTAAACATAGGCTTAATAATGTTAGGTGCTTCAAAAAAGACTAGCGGATATAATCTAGAATTATCAATAATACCAGCTCCGCTTATATACCATTTGCTTGGCTTCATATAATCATTGCTTAAAGGATTGTTTAAATTAACTGCATTAGGTGCTACTTGCCAAGCTTCTATAATATTTAAACTTTTTAGCTTGTTTGCATTAGTCTCTTTTTCTAAAATCAAAGGTTTTTCTAAATCTTGCATTCCATCGTAGTTGAAAAACAACAAAGCACCACCATATACAAGGCTTAAACGCGCTAGTTTTGCCAGATTGTCTTGTAAATCTAAATCCTTAAATCTTGATTCTAGCCAGTCTTGAATCTCTATAACATCAATCTCATCATTTTTGCTTTGTATATCAATAATGCCCCATTGTGTGAAAATCTCGCGCGTAATAGTCTCTACTGCATTGTTAATAATATCATCTGCGCTAGCTAACATCGCTAATTGCTGATAAGGCAAACGTTCTAAAACAAAATGCGAATGTTGCATTAAAGAATTGTTTGCACTTAAATTTGCAACTTCATTAATCCAGTAATCATTAATTTTAGCTTTTAAATTCTCATCTTGTATTTTAGTCAAAGGTTCGAAATTGTTTAAAGGATTAATGCTTATCTGCGCTTGTTTTTTTTGAGTAAAACTAGAAAATAATGCTTTGATGTTATCACTAAAACGTGCTTTGCTATTGCTAGGATAATGTTTAGTCATAGAGTAAGTGCCTCTCTTATTTTGTCAAAATCAAAGGCTTTATTATACAGAAAATTTAAACCTTGACTTATGCTATCTATCATATCATCGTGCGCGTGTTTATTGTCTGCGCGAAACAGTTTGCATTCTTTTAAAAACATATCAATCCAATTGTTTAAAGGATTTGTTTTGTCAAAAGGCAAAAATAACTTACTAGCATAAGGAAGCAAATCATTAACAACGCGTGTTAATTTATCGCTTGTAGGATTAATAGCCTTGACTTGCGCGTTTGTGGTGCGTTGTAATTCTTGAATAACATTTAAACCATTTGCTTTTGCTTCTACTAGAATTAATTGCGGATTCTGCTTTATTAGGTTCTGTGTAGTTAAATAAGCACCTTTGATATTTTCTAGCAATGTATAAAAATCCCAATTGCCGCGCCTTAAATGAATTAAATGCGTGTTATTTTCTTTTGTCAAAGCTAGAACACTTATAACGCTAAAATCTGCGCCAGTGCGTGTGCTTGTAGCACTATCTATACTTAGAATAACTTGCTTGTAAGAATCTGCGTAATTTTCATAATAGCCAAATTTGCTTATGTCTATTACTTGCATATCATTATAATCACTAGGCTCACCTTGCCAAATATGCAAATACAAATCGCGTGGTAAGTTTTCAAAGTCTTTTAGTCTATCGCGTTCTAGCACACTAGGAAAAAATGGGTTGTCTTGATAATTAACTTTAATTGCCTTTGAGTAATCATTATCTGCTTTTAGAACATATTCTTTATAAATGAAATCATCACTTTTTTGTGGATTAAATGTTAAAAATATAATCGAATCACTAGCGCGAATACTAGGGATTAATACTTGCAAAATCTCTGCTTCTATTTTGTGGCATTCCTCAAACCAAAAATAACGCGCATTGTCTATACTTCTAATGTTATCTATCGTGTTTTTGCTTATACCTAAGAAAACAATGCTACTTCCATTCATAAAACTTATTCGTTCTTTATTACTTATAGTTACATAATCGTTTAAATTTAATTCTTTAATTTTTCTTTTAAAAATAGAGATTAAAGAGTTTGCATTGCTGGAATTGAATTGCCTTGCTACGTAAAAATTAATGTTTTCAAGTTCTAGGCATTTTAGAATCGCATAAGTGGTTAATGTTTCAGTTTTGCCACCACCACGACCTCCATAATAGCTTATGATTCTGTGATGTGCTAATTCGCCTTTAAAAAGTGGCTTAAACTTGTGGGGTATTTGTAGCTTCATAGTTTATTTAACCATTGCACCCTTATTTGATAAGCTATGTTTGCAATCATTATGGGCGGCACACTCATTCCTATATAAAAATTATATGAATGCCCTGTAAATCTATAGTCTAAAGGGTAGCTACCACATAAGCAATATTCCCTTTGATTTAATTCTCTTGGTATGTGTGGGTGGTAATGTAACACTGTTGCTAATGTTGGCACAGGTTTATTATCTATAACTTTTTTTATGCTATTAAATTTACCTACCGCTTTGCCTTGTTTTGCTTTATTCCAATAATCTAGTTTTTTTGTTCCTTGCCTTAGCGTTTGCTCAGTGTCGGTCATATCGCTTACTTTGCTAAAAGGTATAATCTCGCCTTTAAAACATAAATTAAGCTTTGGTAGTTTATATTCCTTTAAATGTCCTATTGCAAAAAATCTCCCCCTTGCTTGTGGCAATCTCATAGTAGCCCCATTTAATAGAAAAAATTGTATCGTGTAATCTTGTAACTTATTAGCAAATTCTTTTATATATAAGGCATTGTTTTTATGCGACAGCCCGGCTACATTTTCCATAATAAACACTTTGGGCTTTAGTTTATTTATTGTGTCCGCATACACAAATAAAAGGTCATCTAGAGTTTGTTTTGCCCTGCCCTCTCTAAATGTTTTCTCTATGCCTTGCGATTTGTCTCTATGCCCTGCGGTGCTAAAAGTGGTGCAAGGTGGCGAGCCATCCAAAATGTCTAAATTATAAAGCTCACTAGGTAAATCATCTCGCTTATTAAATTCTCTTAAATCTTGTATATATAAATGCTTGGGGTTATGATTAAGCTTATAACATTCTGCGGTTTCATCATCAATCTCAACTCCGCCTAAATGCTTAAACCCTGCAAGTTTATACCCCATTGTGCTACCACCACCATTGATAAAAGTGCCAAACACTTTATAATCGCAAGGCGTTACACTATTATCTAGGCTTTGCGGGTATCCGTTTTTTAACTCCCACTCATAATTAAAAAGCGGTTTAATCATTATTTATTTCCTTGCATATCTTTATTATTGCTTTTGTGTAATTACTATCTATTTCTAATAAAACGCTATTAACTAGTCTAAAATCATCTAAGTTATCAAAACACAATGTGATATTCTTAGAAAAATCATCATTGATAAAATCTAATTCTTTTGTTTGGATATGCTTGCCCCACCTGTCATAATCTACAACGCTGTCCAAAATCTCGCTTATCTCATCATCGCTAAAGCCTAATATATTTAAATCTATAAGCGACTCTATCTCTTGTAACTCTTGTTTTAATAAATCGGTGGCAAAATATGAATTATCAGCTATTTTATTATCTGCTATGATTAAAGCTTTACGTTGCGCCTCGCTTAAATCACTTATAATAATCGCTGGGGCTTGTGTAATGGGATTATTTTTATAATCAAAGCTATTGAGCTGTTGTATGGCTTCAAGTCTGCCGTGCCCCGCTATCAAATTATAATCGCTATCTATAAGCAAGGGGTTAGTAAAGCCAAATTCTTTAATACTTGCTTTAATTTGTGCCACTTGTTCAGTTGTGTGTATTCTTGCGTTATTTTCATAAGGTTTAATGTCGCTTATGTTAATCATAGTATGTTTATGTATTTTCATTATTTAAACTCTATTTGTATGTCAATCGGTTTTAAATCGTTTTTTTGATTAGTTTTCTTATTAAAATTAATTTGTTGTGCAAATGCCGGCGGCTTTGGTATAACTTGTAAAGTGTCGTTCATATCCTTAATAGCTCCCGTGATGAGTTTTAAATCGTTTGCTGTTTTTATAGGCTTATCTAGTATTTCGAGACTAGCTTTTATAACTTCCGCGCTAATTTTTTGAAATGCCTTTGCAAAGGCTGGATTCTGACTTTTAACTATTTCGACTACTTCATTAACAATCAGCGTCGGTTCGTGTGTCCTCTTTGAAGCTTCTATAACATCACTTTGTGCAACTTGCGCCAATTCTCTAAAACCATTATTTAAATTTTCAATTGCTTTTTCTGCGTGTTCATTTTTCTTTATGTTATGCCTTGTCAAATATTCGCTTAAACTACTTGCGCTTATGTTATACATTTTTGCTAATGCTCTTAAACCATATTGCCCTGTTTGATACTTCGCAACTATTTCTGAATAGTCTCTTTTTTGATTCACTTGCTTTTTTTTCTTTTGCACATATAGCCTTTTAAATGTTTTGTTGCAGATTATAGCAAGTTTTTTTAGAGTGTTCGGCTAGTGTTCGGCTATTTTTAAACACACATCTTTTAAAATGTGTGCCTATCGTGTTTTGAAGCGTTCGGGTGTTTTAAAACAAATGTGGTTGAAAATAATTTAACATTTGATTTTGTGCTTTGTTATAAAAATCCTTTTTTATTTCAAAGCCATAAGCTTTACGACCTAGTTCGGCAGCTGCTTTTAGAGTGCTTCCGCTTCCAGCTACTGGGTCAATCACTACATCACCTTTTTTGGTATAGACTTGTATTAAATCCTTTAATAGACTTATAGGCTTTTGTGTAGGATGAATTTTTTTAACGTTTGTTTCTTTCTTAAATTCTCTGCCTGTTAAGAACATCTTGCCATTATTATTGAAATAAGGCAATTTGTCTCTATAAAACAATAATGCATATTCTAAATTGCCTATTGCTTTCATATTTGCTTTTAAAACACTAGCACTAGTATTTTTAAAAAAAACAAAATTTGTATATTTTTTAAAACCATTTGCCCTTGCTATCTCTATTAAAGGAAACATCTGCTCAAATGAACAAAAAATTAATAAAGCACCATCGCTATTATTATTTTTACTTTTTTTAAGCATTCTTTTTACAAAAATAAAAAAATTGTTTATTTTAAAATCTTTATCTGTGTCAAAAAAACAAGTATTTGCCAATTTAGACTCGCCTTTGCGGTTGTCTCCATCTTTATACCAAACAGGATTAGAAGCAAAAGCATTATTGCCTAAATTATAAGGTATATCAGCGATTATTAATTGTGCTTTTGGAATCGCATACCTTTTAAAATTCTCGAAATGGTCATTAAACAATTGTGGCTTATAGAATTTATAATCATTATTAGTTAGTTCATAATTTTGCAAACTCATTTTCTATCCTTTTTATATGCTTTTAATACATTTTTCATAATGAAGCGTCCCAAATCACACAAGGCACAATTAAAATAAACTTCATTGCTATAATCTACATTTGTAGTAAAATTAAAATCATAAGATTCTAAGCAGATTGTTTTATAGAAAAAATTTCCAACAGAATCGTTTTCTAGCATCCTGAATCTTTTAAAAATCTGCAAATTTGCTTTATATCTTGTATCCCTTGTTTTTTCTATTCTTAGAACAACCTTGTAACTTGACTTCCATAGCGCAAGTTCCATTACATTATCGGTTGATAAAATAGGCATTGGCTCATTTTGTGCTTTATCAAAAATAAACGCGTCTTGATATTTAACAATCTGCTTTAAATCTTGTTTATCTATTTCAAAAAAGCTTAAAAAGTGTTTTTCTTTGATTCTAGCTATTGCTTTGCTTGGCAAATCACTTATGTAAAAATTATCTATGTAGAACAACATTTATTATCCTTTGTTTTTAAATTCAAGACTATTTATTTAAAGCTTTGTGAAAATTCTAAAAAATAGCCTTTTTTGTTGCCTTTTTTATGATTATAATTGCCAAATCTATCGCAAGGCATTTTAACTTTGCTTATTCTAGCCATTTGGCTTCCCCATTTTGTAGCTTTTGTATAAACTCTGCCTAGTATTCTATTGCTAGCCTTTAATACATAGCCTTGTTTTAAAAGCATTGCTTCTAAGTTTTTTAATTTTGCTTTTTCTAGTTTGTATAACATCATCTTGTATCCTTTGTTTTTGTTAGAGTTTCAAAAGCTTTTTTGCTTTTGTTGAGTGAATTATATAACCTATTTGCTTAAATTATTCTTAATTTTTTAAACCAGTTTAAATTATCTAACTAAAAACTTAACATCTCTTTCTAGCTGGTTTGTGTATTCTAAAATGTTAATAACATCTTTTGCTGGATTATTTGTGCGTGGCTTTAAAGGCTTAATTTCTAAATCTGCTTTGGTAGGGATATACACAGCTTCTTTAACAACTTTTTCGCTACAAGCAGATAAGAAAAACATTAAAAGGGCTAAAAGGCAAAGAATCAAAGCAAATCTAGTGCTAAGCATTTAAAAACCAGCCTTGTTATGTTCTATATAAAATCTATCTAGTGCTTTGTTTATAGCCCTTAATTGTGCTTGGCATTTATTAGATTCTATTTTAATCTCTGAATAGCCACTATTTAAACGATTATTTTCTAACTCTCTACTCTCTTTATACGCGTTCAAATCTAATTCTTGTTGCTTAATTGCTTTGTTTTGAATATCTAAAAGAGTATTAGCATTAGCTAGTAATTCTTTTGCTTTTGCCAAATCATTGCTTAAATCATAGTTTTTATAAGCTAAAAAACTTAAAAGGCTTAAAACCATTATTGCAATTAAGCTAAACATATATTTACTCATCTTTTAATCCTTGTTCATCTTTTAAATCATTTAGCACAGAATAATCCATTTCGTGGCAGCCTTGCGTGGTTACAACCGATTCTAGAAAGCTTTTTAAATAGTCATTTGAAGCTTTTAAACTTGTTACTTTTTGTGCTAGATATAAACACGCACAAAGCAAAAGAAACGAAAGCACCCAAGAAAAAATTACACTTTTATCACACATAAAAATCCTTTACACGATTTAGCCAACCATTTAAAAACTTAGCGTTTTGTCCCTTTTGTGCGATTGCTTTAAAAAATTCACTTCTAGCATCGCATAGAATGTTTGTAAAGTTTTCTTTTTCATTTATAGCTTGTAGAGTCTTAGCTCCAAACACTCCATCAATAGCCACTCCGCAAACTTCTTGTGCTTTTTTAATGCCACGACTTGTACCAGAATTTACGCAAAAATCATATAAGGCATTTGCTTTGCTTTGCTCACCTATCTCATCGCCTTTGATTTTGTCCCAAAAATTAGCTTTATAAAACTTGTGTATCTGCTCCATCATCTCTTTGTCATTAAATACGCGCTCATTTATTGCTTTTGCATTTTTGCCTACTTCCGCTTTTATTTTGTCTAGTTTCTCAAATAGAATATAAAAGCTTTTGCCCCAAGCATTCCTAGCAATGCCACAAATAGTTTCACCGCCAGCGTCCCCAGCTACATCGCAATATCCGCCTTCCCATTTTGCAGTTTTTTTATAAGCTTCTTCAAAATTTGCCATATTTAATCCTTTATGTTGATTTATTTAAAATTTTACATTAAAATACCTTTAATGCTTCTAACAATAAGATTTTCATTTGTTATCCTTTGTTAGAAAATGTTAAAAAAAAATAAAAATATTATTTCGGTGCTACCTTTCTCACTAAAATATTTTTAAAAAGTTAGAAGCAGGATTTAAACTTTTTCTAAATTTTCAAAGAAACTTTTTAAACTTTTTTCACCTTTTGGCAAAAACTCTTTTTTATTATTATTTTGATTTTCTATAAAAATAAAATCGTTAAAAGTAGATAAGAGCCAGGCGCGTTTAACTCTATACGCTGGTGTTATAATGCCTTTTGTGTCCCAGATAAACCAAGCATTTTTTTTAATATCAAAAAAGACAAAATCAGCAATGTAAGTGCATTTATAGTTTTTTACATCGCTTAAAATAATTTTTACTTGTCTATACAAATCTTTTATTTCTCTTTTTTTTAATAAGTTTCTTAGATATAGAAAATCGTTAAATTCTGCTTTGGAATCAAAGATTAGACCATTAAAGCTGATTTTCTTTGAAGCATATTTATTTTTTCTCATTTCTCATTTCTCTTATCATTACCTAAAAATTCTAAGGCTTTTAAATTTTCTCTAAATCTGCTTAAAACCTTAGGTGATAGTTTTTGAAAAAACAAATCTACACTTTTAACATTTGCAACCATAACAATAAATCCGCAATTATTATAAATTTTATTAATTATTGCCTCAAAAAATACTAAGTCGATAGAATCTACATTAAAAGACTCATCAATTACTAGCAACTCACAACCATTTAAAGAATTTAAAAAGTTTTGCTTCTCATAGCCTACTATAAAAGCTAAATCAGTAGCGATGTGATATTGCGGAAATAAATCTAAATTGTTTCTAAGCAGAACGCTAGCATAAAGCGTTTTGCCAGTGCCGACATTGCCAAATAATAAAAAGTTATTTTGTATTTTTTGATTCAAAAACTCTTTATATTTAACAAAATTATCAGTCATTGCGAGCTTTGTTTGCAAAATTCTCTTAGGCAAATTTGATTTTTGCAAAGCAATCTCTTTATATTTTTGGTTTAATCGCTCATTTTCTTTTTGATTCTCTATAATCTCTATTTTTTCTTTTTCTATTTTTTCTTTTTCTAGCATTTCATTGCAGAATGGGCAATTTGTCAAGACACCTAGCTTGCCATTAAACTTATAGGCTTTGTAATATATTTTGTGCTTATTACAAAAAGCATTGACAAAATAGCCTTTATTTTCAGTGCTTGGCTTAAAAGTAGATTCATATATTTTTGCATTATTTGGAATATCTATAACTTCTGTATTTAGTTTTTTAAACATTTTCAACCTTTATTCATTCTGCTTCAAAGATACTTTTAATCGCCTAAAAGTATCTTTTTTAGTTTTTCACTTCCTTTAAGCGTGAGTATTACGCTACTTGTAAAATTTTCATCATCTTTGAAAAAATCTAGAATCAAATCGTTAAAATTTGCATAGAATCTGCCTAAAATTTTAGGGCGTTCATTGCCACGATTACCGCAATCATATAGCATTTGTCGGCTGATTTCCATTTTTTCTGCGGTTTCTTTTGTATTTAAGGGCTCATCTCTAAAAACTTTTAAAACGCGTTCTTTGAATTCTTGTTTTTGAATAAAAAACTCAATTTCTCTATCTATATTTAAAGATGTGTTATTAAATACAGCTTTTTGCAGAATTTTTAGAAAATCAAGATAAAAATTTATTTTCCAACTACTTTTAAAATTTTCATATTCTGCTTTAATAGTTTCGTCTCTATCATCACAAATTAATAATAATTCTATAAAAAGCGTGTTTTTCTTAACTTCTAGCTTCAAATCAAAGCGATTAACTCTTTTAAAATTATAAATCGTTGTCTTTGCCGCAATAATCATTTTAATCCTTTCGGGCTTATACTAAAGCCCATCTCTCTGCAGTTTCTCTATCAACTTCTACGCGTTCGATTTCTTTATAATTTTGTGTAGTGATTTTGTAATATTTGCCATTTTCTCTTATAGAAAATAGAGTTACATCATTCTCATCTGCAAAATATAAATCATCTATGAAATATTGCAAATCTTGTTCAAAGCTAATAAGCTCATTATTTTCACCGATTTCTAAAATTTCTACTTTGTTTTGTGTTGTCATCTTGTATCCTTTGTTAAAGTTTCTTAACTTTTGTTAAGTGTTAGAATTATAAACAATGTTTGCTTAAATTATTCTTAATCTTTTAAACTAGTTTAAATGTAGTTTTTCTAGTCATTTTTGCAAAGTCATCTTTGCGGATTAAAAAAACATCTGCTTTGATTCTGCCGTAAAATTTAACTTTTTTGTTTTTGACTAAATCGCGGTTTATTTGGCTTAGTCTTTTAAAATGTAAAAAATCTTGATTATCTAAATAAGTGCCTTTTTTTCTATTGCCTACATTAATATAATGTTTGGTTTTTAACCATATTGAGTCTCTATAGCCTAAATAGCGCGCCCTTTGTCTTAGTGTTAAATATAATTCGCAATCTTCATAATAAAAAACTATTGCATTTTTATAAAATTCTTTATTTAAAACCGAATTCTCTAAATTATCTACAAGTTCGCAATTTTCTGCGCTATAGCCTAAATCTGGATTGATTCTATTTAAACTATTTTTGAAAGGAAAGCCATTTTTAAAAAGCCAATTAGCAAAATTTAAAAAATCATATCGCCAATCATCTGCTATTTTAGGCTCTGGCAATTTTTGCCACATCTTATAACGCGCTTGTTTGCCATAGCAACGTTTTGTTAATTCTTTTAATTTGTTTTGCGCTCTTTTATAAACTTTTAAGATTTCATCATCTTCTATTTCATAAGCCAAAGCTAGATTTTTAAACTCATCAAAAAAATTAACACCAATTCTACGCCCTGCTTTTTTTGATTCGCAGAAATAGCATTTGTATTTTCTATACTGATGATATTTAGTGATTTTAAAACTCTTATTGCAATCATTGCACATAACAATCAATTTGTTAAAAGAATGATTCTTTTCTTGAATTAATCCTAAATCCGCAATTATGCGAACATTAGGATTTTTCTTTTTAAAATTTTCTAAAAGAAGCCTCATTACAGATCCTTGTAAAATGCATAAGCTGGCAAGTTTAGAACTTGCAGAATATCGCCATCAGCGTCTTTGCGTGTGTTTGTAAATGTATCTAGTTTTAAAAAGTTTTGTGTAGCCTTGTTAAAGAGATTCTCGCCTAATTCTAACATTTGGTTGTCTGCTTCGTATAATGCGCAAATAAAAGGTTCTTTTGTTTCTATTGCAAAAAATCTAAAAGAATCAGCATTTATAAGAGTTTTGTAAATATAGGCTTGTAAATAGTAATCAAGATTCGTTACTTGTTTGCCAAAGCCTTGTACGCTTGAATCTAAGCAAGTTTTTAAATCAACAATTACGCGTTTCCCTGCTTTTGAAATGTAAAACATATCGAATCGCGCTTTAATATCAAAATTGTTAATTTTTCCATATGCGCTAATTTCAAAACTTAAATCTTGCGCTATATCGTTTTTTAAATAATTCCAAGCATCACTTTTTAAAAGAGAATCGCAAAGATTGATAAGCGTCTCGCTCTGTTCTAGCGTTAAAATCTCTTTATTCTCTGCTTCTGCTTGTGATTTTATTTCTGCCATCTCTGCTTTGTCTTGCGTTTTTCTCAAATCGTATTTTTTTTGCAATAGAATAAATTTAGAATCAAAAATCTCTGGTTCTAAAATTCTGCAATGTATAGCACTTCCTAAAAGCACAGAATCGCTTTTAAAGTCTTGCAATCCTTGTATTTTGTATAAATAAGGATTATTTGCAATTTGCTTTAATGCGCTGGTGTTTAGCGCGGGATTGTTTTGATAAGTCTCAAAAGTTTCTTTTATTAAGTTCATTTTCTTTCCTTTGTTTTAAATTAAAATGGATTCTCACTATAATCCGCGTTTTCTGCTTCGATTACATTTGCATTAAATGAAAATGCCTTAAAATCATTAACTAGGCTTTTAACATTTTCTAAATTGTTTAACGCTTTTTCTAGGCTTCCTTTGTGTTTTCTGCCGATTTGATTTGCTTCACAAAATGCTTTAATTTCATCCTTTTCTAAGCCTTGATTTTTTAGAAAATCATTAAATTCTTTTGCTAATTCTAGCTCATCTCTTTTTTGAACATTTTCTATTTTTGAATCTATAACTTCAATATGCGTCTCGCTTCCTACTTCTTCGGGGATATAGACTCCATTTACATTAAATGCTTTGCGTAAAGCTTGTGATTCGGCAACTTTTTTTAGCATAGTATCTGGTTTTTCAGCCCAAAAGCGCGTTAAATTGCCTAGTTTATCTTTTTGAGCATATTCTTTAAATGCTACCTCTGCAATAAATGGTTTGTCTATGCCTTTAACATAAACCTTGCAAATAGCAATTAAATCGTTTTCTACTTGCCAAGCACCATTTTTTAAAGTTGGAGCTTCTTTAATCGCGCTAGTAGTTTCTATTCCCGCAAAATTGCCGCTTTTATGCGCTAGGCTTAGAAGCCCATCTCTACTTATTAATGGTTCTACTTTTTCAATCCAAGCACCATTAACATTTGCCTTGCGTGGCACGAAATACACTTCTTTTAAAAATGGATTTAGATTTAACTCTTGTGATATTGTTAAGCAATATTCAAAATCCTTGTCACTCACATTTGCGGGGAATAAGTGTTTTTTGATTAATGCTAAATCTTGTGCATTGTCTTTTTTAACTATTGCATTACTCATTTATGTTCCTTTCATTTTTCTAGTGTTGCTTTATATTCAAAAATCACGTTTAAAAGATTCTCTGCCAAATTTTCGAATGAATCTTTAAACATTGCTTCAAATAAAAGAATGTCAATTTTTTCTTTAATCGCTTTTTGGTATTTTAGTTCTACATTAAAGTTTATAGGCTCATTTGGAACTATTCTAACTTTTTCAACTTTTGAAGCAAAGCCTAAAAATAATACTAGCTCATATACTTCGAAGCTTTCATAGTTGCCACGCGTTTTTGCTTTGATTTTAAAAAATTCAACTTTGTCAAATTTGAATGCTAATTTTTTGCTTAAAGTGTAGCCACACTTACTATTGTTTGAAATTTTTAACATTTACTCTCTCCCTTTAAGCTTGAAATTTGGTATAAATTATTTTCATATTCTAAATAAGCACCATCGCTACCTACGCTATTTCCTGCTACCTCTGCTTTGTCTGTGATATATAAAGTTATAGAACCATCAGCTATTACGCTTTTAACTTCATCGTGTTCTTTTAGCTCTTTGAAGTCTCTAATAATAGGCTCTGCAGTTTTAAAACTATTCCAAAACGCTTTTAAAACATTTCTTTGACCTTGTGTAAGCTTCGTAATGTAAATGCTTTCCGCAATGCCTAAACTTACTTTAGTTTCACCATTTACATAAATCATTGTAAAACCATCTTTTCTTTTGTAAGGTTTAACCCAAATTTTCATTTTTTTATCCTTTGTTAGAAATTGTTAAGCTTTTTGCTTAACTGGTGGTATTATATAACCTATTTGCTTAAATTATTCTTAATCTTTTAAACTAGTTTAAATTATTTAAAATCACAAGTTAAGTTATTTTTTTTTAAAAGTCTGCAAAGCAATATTTAAACCTTGTCTAGTCTAAAAAATAACGATATTTATTTGCCCAAATTATTAAAAAAATTCTCAAACTCTGCTTTTTCATTTTGACTTATATCGGCATTAAAACTAGCATTGCGTTTTGCTTCTTGTTCGACTTGTGTTCCATACTCTGCAATTTGCCTAGCGTTAAAATCGTTATTGAAATAATCATCAAGGAATCGTGCTTGATTTAGCCAAGTCGCGCAATGTGGTATGAATTGAATATCTGTGCCTTGCTTAACTAGAATCTCTCTAAAAGCATTTAAAGCATTTAATAGTTTTTCTCTGCTTTGCGGCTTGTGCTTGTCTCTTAACTTGCCTTGTCTGCATTTAATATAAGCTTTTTTAGCTTCTGCCTTGCTAACTTTGCGGGGATATAATTGCCAAAACTCTTCAAAGTCATTCTCTAATTCTTTTAAGTCTTGATTTGATTCTTTTTGTTTTTCTTTTGCAGAATCATAATCGGCGGTTTTTTTAAAATCGCCATTAGAGTATGTGTTATTACTATATGTGTTATTACTATATGTGTTATTACTATATGTGTTATTACTATTATATGCACTGGCAAAATTACAAGTCTTATCTATAGTATTTTTACAAGTCTTAGCCCTATCAAATTTGCTATGGCTAGGTATAGGATTTTTATCATTGCTATCATCTTTAAAAATGCTAAGTATTGCTTGTGTGTTAAAGTTATAAAATTGCTTTGCTGGCAAGCCTTGCAAGCCTTTGTCTATTAAAATATTTTTATCTTTTAAATATTTTAAAGATTTCCTAATGATATGTTCTCCCATATCTACATCTTGTTTTATATCATCAATTTTGTAAAAAAAATCATTGCAATCAAAAAACTTCCATTTATCTATTAAAAAGCTAAAAATAATCGCGTTTTCTATGCCTATTTTTTTAATGAGTCGCTTGTTTAGAATAATAAAACCATTTTGTCCTAAAAGCTCACTAATAAGCGTTTTTTCTAATGTAGAATCCATTTTTTAATCCTTTGTGTTAAATTCAGTGATTATAAGCATTTTTTCTTTGCTTCCTTGCTTGTCTTTAAATGTTTTAAAAGAAACTAAATTGAATTTTTCTAACTCTTTTAAAGCTTCTTTTAAATCTTGTGCGTTTTCTTTTGAATTAGCAAGCTTTTGAAGCGTAAAAGAATCCCATTTAAAATCGTTAGGCGCAGAAACTAGAAATGCATATAAGCCTTTTGCTTTGAAGCTTAACTTTTTGCTTTGTAAAACAAAATTATCTAAAATTGAGTAGTTGGAATGTAAAACTTTTGTGATACGCATTTTTAACCTTTGCATTAAAATTTGCGCTTATTTTCTAAAAATGATTTAGCAAGGTGAGTAAAGCGCGGACTCTCTTTAATCCTTAAAGTAGCAGATGAGTCCGCAATATATCTGCTACTTTAAAGACTAAAAAATAGGCGCGACACGAAAAACGCGCCCATTCGCCAAAAGAATAAAAAAAAGGAGGACATATATGTTAAAAAAACAATACCAAAGCACCACTGGTGCGCGCATATTTTATAAATAAAATTCTTAAATTTTTCTTAAAGCTTTATATAAGCTTTAATGTTCATATTATGAACGCGGTTTCTGTTTGCGGTA
>NFZD01008902.1_pt1 | contig 32589 bp, 35 predicted proteins | sample 1095381 | NCBI WGS metagenome assembly NFZD01 (sample SAMN03609891, study PRJNA323583) | gut metagenome | isolation source: feces | host: Rattus norvegicus | place: Denmark: Riget | collected 2013 | reverse complement strand
GGTTTTGGTAATGTTTTTAACTCAGAAATAGTTTTCTTAGATACTTTTCTGATTATTTCTGCAGTTTTTAAACCTTGCTCATGTAGTGAAAGTCCAATATTAAAGTATCTTAAAATAGCTTTTATTAGTTTTCTACCTTGTTTAACTATTTCATTTGCTACTTCTTTGAATCCTTCTGTACCTTCCTCGAAAGATTCTAATGATATCTCAAGGTTATCTATTGCATTAATTATAGTATCTATTTCAGCTTCAAGCCCTTCAAGACTATTTAAATAGTTATGTTCAACAGACTCTATAGCTATCATCTCATTAAGATCTTCAATTTCTCCAAATGTTTCAGCTATTGCGATCATTTCTGATTCAATTCCTATAGCTTCAAAGAATTCATAATCAGAGTTCGCACTTTCGACTGCATCTTCTAATGCATAATCATCTTCATATGTAAGTTCAGGATCAGTAGATTCAGCACCTATTGTAAATCTTATTCTATCAACCAAATCATTTGAATTTTCGAATGTTCCATCTTCAATCTTAACTTTGCCAAGTTTAAACATTAGTCTAGATTTAGTTCCGTTTTTACTTAAAAGATGACCAATTGGATTTGGATGAAGTTCTATTCCTCTACTTCCAAATAACTCTTTAATTATTCTTATTGTAGTATAATTAGCTTTTTTAGTTACCATTTCAGCTGCATCATACATATTATCCCAATCTTCTTTATTAAGATCGTTCTTAAGCTTGTATGTATCTGTTTCCATAAGATCGAATATTAGCCATCCTTGAGCTACATGGAATTTACCAGCTGGTTTTATTGAATTCATAAAAGCATTTAAATTAGATTTACTTCCAAACTTTTTAATGTCGATCCCTTTAAAACTTCTATTTATAAGTTCTCTACTTTGACCATAATTTAATAGAACTCTAGCAGCTTGATGGAATCCCTTAATGTTGTTCTTATTGATATTTATATTCCCAGCTGGAATTATTCCTGCTTTATCGGCAGCTTTCTTAGCTACTTTCTTAACTATATCTTTAAGAGCTTCAGTAGATTCAGTATATTTTGTATTAAACATAAATCCTTCGTTACTTATAGCACAATTAAAATCTTCATATTTCAAAGACTATCCACCTCTCATTTTCAATTTTTTTTTAACAAAGACGGTATATAATAGTACCATCATTTAAGCTTTATTCAAGTTTATCCGAAGTTATCTCATATGGGTCTCCTGGGTTATATTTATTCTTTAACTTATCTTCCCAATGTACAAATGTATAACCGTCTTTAATTGGTATATCGCTGATGATAGTAATAGTATCATGCACTTTAGCATCAACAGTAATTTCTGTTTTACCATTAATAGTTCCTCCATTTAAATTATATCTAACTGTTACAGGTTCTCCCTGCCACTTAGCATATAATGTAAAACTTGAGGTAACTGATGTATTAAAATTATATACATTCTTTAATGCAGCATCTGTATACCAGTTTACAAATTCCCAATGATCGGCTTTGGTTGGTGGAGTTGGAATAGACACAGTTGAACCATGATTCACACCTTGAGATGCAACTGAACTTCCACCATTACTATTAAATGTAATAGTATAAACTTTAATTTGGAATTTAGCATAAACTGTAACATTATCTGTAACAGGTTTATCAAAGTTAAATACGGTTGAGTAACTTATATCAGTATACCAGTTAATAAAATCGTATCCAGTTTTACTTGGATTAGCTGGCTTAACTATTTTACTACCATAATTAATAGTTTGATTAGGTATTGATGTTCCACCATCAGTATTAAACGTTACTGTATATGAATTTATAGTAAATTTAGCATATAAAGTAATATTTGATGTAATTGGTGTATTAGCAAAATCAAATCTATTATTAAGTCCAGAGTCACTACACCAATAGTTAAATGTATAACCAGGCTTAGTAGTAGAACCAGGATCTCTAGCTTTAGACCCATGAGCTACCGTTTGATTACTTATACTAGATCCACCATTAGTATTGAATGTGACTGTATAAGTAATTATCTGCCATTTAGCTATAAGTGTTATATTTTGAGTAACTGGAGTTGAAAAGCTGTATGGTTGATCGTTTAAATACCAGCCTGTAAAAGTATAACCAGTTTTGGTTGGGTTAGTTGGTTGACTTACTGGAGTATTATAATTAACTGTTTTAGAAGAAACAGAAGATCCTCCGTCTGAATTAAATGTTACCGTAAATGTTTTGATATCATAACCAGAATTCATATTAGCTTCGTATGAGGCCTTTGCCTTTCTTTGCATAATAACCTCCAAAAATTTAAATTTGTAACGAGGAAATTGTCTCTGAACCGGATGAAACTAAACTTTCTTCTTTAATGATATAACTATTTTAGATGCACCATTATTAATTTTAAATCCTTTAGTTCCATAAAGATTAGTATTAGTCGTGATGTCAAAGAATGTAACGCCAACAGATGTTGATTCATCGTATGTGAATCTATCAGTTATTAAATCACGATCATGTTCTATGTAGTATTCTAATCCCTGAAGAAGCATACCCTTCTTATCTACATTTAGAGTTAGAATGTCTGTTTCTCCAACTGGAATACTAGTTGCACTTTGAGTTCCAGATATTGAAAATGAGTCTAGAGTATATCCTTTAACTCCAAATGACAGTTTTTTTTTTTGATGATAATCCATATAGACTAATAGCTGTATCTGTCTTTATTATAATTCCTCTTACACGAGTTCCATAAGCTAAATAAAAATTAATAGGTTTTGGATCATTTATATGTAAGAATGTAGGTTTTGGTAACCCGCTAAAAGCTCCTACTTTTAACATTGGTTTCATATAAGCGTAATATGGATTTTTATATTCTTTAGAAATGTAGCAGACATCTGGTTCTCTAAAATCTATAAACTGCTCATTTAACATTTCTACTAACCTTGGATGAACTCTTTTATATTCCGATACTCTAGTTGCGCGATCAGGTATTAATTGAGCAGCCATATTAAATTGCATTCTGTATCCTTCTCCAGCATTAATACCGCTGTAACTTTGAATAGCATCATCATTAGCATTCATATCATCTGAAGCAATAAGCATATATGCTCCAATACTAGTACCTGCATAAGGTGATATTAATTTTGGTTGTGGAAGTTGTGGCATTGGTTCAACATCTTTCCAATATCCAGTTGTAAAGAAATTTATATAATTACTATAATACTTAGCTTTATCTTTAACATTTATTTTAATATAAGCCTCACTAGAATCTCTTAACTCTACCACTTGTTCTGAATCATCATGTTTAAAATCTATAAGGCTTGTGACTGTAAATCTATGAGTTCTACTAAATTGAAATGGAAAAGCTAAAGTGAGAATTGTATTAGTGCTTATATCGCCAAATTTTATACGACCAAATACATTCATAATACCATTAGATTGCTTGATGATGCTTATATCAGCATTTGAACTTGTATTAGGTTCGCTAATCACTCCGTAATCTTCGAATTTATAATGTTCATCTCCTTTTGCGTCTACAACCGCAGTATAACTTCGTTTTGATTCTACTTGCATTACTTTAGATTTCATATGTGTTGTCCTCCTTGAAATATGATTTTTGTACTGTAAACTTGACAAGTTTACAGGCGTTTTATCATAAAATTCGAGTGTTGTACAATTTTGCCGTAGAAAATAGCCACTCCCATTTAGGGAGGGCGTATCGTTTTTAGAAATTTAATATTTAAGCGGATAGTATGAATGATATGTATGTCCATCTATAGTTATTTTAAATATGCTAGTATAGCTGCTAGATTTCGAGTTCGCTAAGTCAAACTCTATATATCCAGGTCCTCCGTTTCTTTTATCTACTAAATTAGTCATAACCAATTTACCCTCAGCTTCTGTGGTAAAAGAAGATGCGGAATCTAAGTACCATTTACAATGTGTTGGAGTAGTTGAAATAATAGTTCCATATGGTGGATTCATTTCTGTAACTACACACTTAAACCCTAACGGTATTCCTACTATATGACAATGGCTTTTATTCGATGGTATTTTATGTGATTCATAAGTTTTACCTGTAAAGAAATTCTTCGCTGTTCCTCCGTCATTGTACCAAAACGATAAACATCTATCATTATACGACCAAATATCATCTATCCAACCATTCTCAAGTCTATATTCAAAATGTTCTGATGGGACTTCTGGATTCTGAATTGTTACGTCTAAATATTTGTAGTTCATAGCAAGATAATCATTAGCTATATTAAGTTCACCACCTAAATCCATTAAATTATACATAGATTGAAACATATTCCATTTATATCCATTTATATAAAGTGGTTCTATAGATCCAAAACTGGAATAAAACTGACTATGAATATTTTCAGCATATCCATAACATTCATAATCATCCCATTTGTTGTCGCTAGGAATAGACGAAATTCCCACAGTTATCTCAACATCATATTCATGTGACACTCTATACTCACAATTTATATCAACTAAATTGCCTACATTTAAAGGTAATGCTTTTGGTTTCATAAAACACCTCCGAAAATATTTTGTACTATAATACTTGACAAGTATTATAGGTATTTTTGTATTTTCTGGGTGTTTTGTCACACTTGTACCTAATTTTCGATTGATGTACAAAATAGCACCTCCACAGATGGAGGCTAGCATACGATTAGTTGTTTTGAGATCAAAAATCACCGACTTTTAACGAAATGTCTATACGAATTGTCAATTCGTATAGTAAATAAATTTCGATTGGAGTGTGATAAATATGAAACCAAAAATTAACTTAGGAACTGAGGATGGATTGAAAAGCTTCCTTTATTCCATGTTTGCAAACAAACAAATCGTTTTAGATAATTTTAGTTTAGATAGTACAATTATAAGCGGTGGGTTCAGTTTTGAGTCATCATCTAATTTAAGATTTGTAAATAGACCAACACCGGGTACCTATGATCATCAAAATTTATACCACGCATCTAATAATAGTGATTCTTCTTACGGTATAGTAGGACTACTTCTTTATTATTTTGATATAAAGTGTATTAGTCAATGCAAGGTTAAGACAGGAACACCAAACAAAGTAATGGGAAATATGGGTACTGTTGTTAGCTATTGCCCATTTAACTTCAAGATTAATGATAAGTCGCAACCAGGAGTTGTACCTCATAAAGGTGAATCAGAATTCACAATTAACGCTGGGACTTTAGTAAAAAATTTATACATTCCGAAAACTATTAGTTTCGATGGTCCATGGGAATATGCTGATGCAGTATGCTACACTATTTACATTGAGCCACCTGCTAGTATGTACGTTGACCAAATAGCTACATACACAAGCTTAGTTATGTCGGTTTCTGGTACATTTGAGTTTATTCCAAAAAGCGTTCCAGGTAATAATATTATTTTAGAAGAATAAAAAAAAAGGCTCCCATAACGGGAGTCAATTCTTCTACGCTTTCTTAATAATCATTGTAATTACATTACAGAAGTAATCTTCAACCTCAGCTCTTACTATAAATCTTCTATTCTCTGGTTCACAATCTCCATTAACTAGTTGATTTAACTTTCTGTTTAATTTTCTACAAATCTCATCAATATCATATTCATCTATTGAATTTATTTTAAATTCCCTTATAGTTACTGGAATGCTTAAACTTGCTCCAGAGTTTACTCCATCCCAATCAAAATTATCAAACATAAATCTACCTTCTTCAAATGTCTTTAAACATTTATTATAAATAGATTCTGTGATTTTAAATCTTTTGCATAGTTCAATATAGAATTGAAATTGGTATCCATCCATTATAGATTCTTCTGATTTAACTATTCCCATTTTATTTATTCTATAAACATCTATATCAGAAAGATGCTTTTCTTTAGCAAATGTAGTCATAACTCCATTAAATATATTTGAAGTTTGACAGTTATTTAAACTATGAAATGGTTCTCTGAACTTCTCTCCATCTAATATAAATTTAAGATCTTTTCTTTTAAATTCTCTGTTATAAAGAGTGATAGTATATCTAGTAATATCAGTTACTCCACCATTTTTATAATCTTCTCTTAGAACTCTTCCAGAATCTGTAGCATTGAAAAGTTCCTCTCCGATCCATTCACCTAACTTCTCTAGTAGTTTTCTTCTCTCATCATCTTTCTTTATTTCTCTTTCAACTAACCAATCCTCAAACTTTTTAAATATATTAATCATTACTTCCTCCTATCATAAATGTTATTTCTCCAATTACTTTATTACTTTTATCTACTGAAAATATAGCATTTGTCATTTCTACTCTATGAATCGATCCATTATCTATTATGTATTTTACATCTTCGAGATTGGGTACTATGATTTCTCCTCTTCCTAATAAAAATGCATTATATAATGTTAATCCAGTATCTAGTCTAAATTCAACTAATTCATTTTTAGCTTTTGAATATTCTATTAGTTCTTCTATCATATCTTTATTACATGATAATCCTTTTTCAATATCAGTACGTATCATTTCTCTGATATTATTGTGAAGTTTTATTTCATCTTCTTTAGTTCTCATTGCAAATAAGTTGTGTATTCCAAATCCCACCATATTTAATCTTCCTCCAATTTTCGATAATAAAATACAGAGTCCCGAAGGACTCCGATATCTCATATTTAACCTTTATATTTTTCAGCAAACCTGATTCCACTTGTTTTAATACTATAACCATTAGGATTATCATTATATTTTTCAAATGGATAATAAGTTGGCTTATCATTTCTTACATAAATCTTAACCTCATATTCAGATGAGTTATTTCTAAGATCTGAACTATTACTGATACTATAAGTATGATTCTTATTAGCTGTACTAATAACATAATCAAGTTCTGATGAGTCACCCCAGTCGATAGCCACAATATCGTTTTTACTAAGGTCAATTCCAAGATCTCTTTGAACATTTAATGTAACTGATTTAATATTTTCAGCCACATCTCTCTGTCTTTGAATAACTGCATTTTGATTATAAGGAAATCTTATTTTAAGTACAAACGCCATATGAGCTAGCCATATAACTTCAGGTTTTCCACCAAATAGTATTGGTCTAATAGGTTGCTCACCATTATAAACAGGCATTTTAAATACCTCCCTTAATATTCCAGTCTTCCATCTATCTGCTCAAATTTAAGTTCTTCAAATTTACTTCTAAATCTCATAAGATCATCACAGTAGAAATCTTCATTCTTAACTTTAAATATAGCATCATTCCATAATCTCATATTAACAAATAACCAATTATTAAAATCATTATTCACATATAAGTCACTATAGTTAAAATAAATCCAAGTAACTCCACTGTTAATCTCTTGTATAAAAGTAAATCTTTGATTAAATCTACTGAAGAATACATCTTTAGCTATTTTATTTATATCTTTAAATGTTTTTGTAATATTGGCCTCTAATTCTTCTACAGTATTAGATCTATCTTTTAGTCTAATAAAGACACCAGACTCTCCATTTCCACATCTTATAGATGTTAAGAAATTAAATAATCCTTCATAATTAAGTAGACCACACGCATCTGTCGAATCGATTACTTTTGCTTTTCCTAAATTAAATTTTATAGTCCTTTGATCTTTACTTCCATCTGCGGAGATTCCTATTTCAATTTTATTAGTTAGAAAACATAATATATTTAAATCCGCAATAGATTCATAATCTTTTTGACTTACATCGATTCTAATAGTATCAACACTTTCAGTATCAGGATATACATCTAACTTACTTATAGCGGTACTTAAACACTCTAAGAACTTATTATCTTTTAGAATATGACTTCTAAATTGATATTTCTTGGTTCTTTTATCATAAGTAAGACATCTAACTTTGAAATCATCATAATGTTCAATGTGTTTTCTAGATCCTGTATCAGAATCTACTTTTACTTCATTGATTCCTAGCTTTTCTTTTCCTTTCATTTTCTATTCCTCCTAAGTTATTTATGTTTATTTTTAGTTATACACTCTTTCTTCTTTTTCTTTAGAGCTTTCTGGATAGATGACATTAAAGGCGTACTCCCATACATAGTCAGTTTTATTAATAAATCTACTGTATCCTATGTTAATATTATTTGGATTACAAGAACTTCTCTCAAATTTATCATCATCGTTAAATATATGTACATTATTCTTTCCTAATTCATACATAAATCTATTCTTAATGTAATCCATCATTACTTGTTCTTTTTCAAATCTAGATTCATCGCATTTTATTTTACAACCAAATCTATCTCCGAAATTCTTTAAACACTCATCTAATCCATCAAATTCCATAAATCCTTTACACATTTATAATTCCCTCCAATATTTTATCCTAATACTCTATCATCTATATCAAAATTCATGTCAGTAACTGCAGATTCAGTATTCTTTTGATTTAAATAGTGATCCATCTTAGCTGTGGTATCACCTGTATAATCTTTCTTATTGCAATCAATATATGCATTATCAATAACATATGAACCTGGTTTAGGAGCTAATCCACTATTTACTAACATATTATATATAACTGATTTACCACATAGTTTCTCATTTAAAGATATGATTTGATCATCTGAATAATTTCTATTCTCTATAAATGATTTATTAATGTCTGGAATTACTCCAAGACTTCCATCTTGATTTATATATTTTCCATTTAGAACAGCTACTTCTTGGCTTAATAGAGCTGTATCATATGCTCTTCCCATTGGACCAAGCCAATATCTAGTAAGTATCTTTTCTCCAAGTAATTGCTCTCTAGATTTCAATTCAACTGGTATTGGTCTATTAAGATCTTCTGGTATATTTGGATTAAATAATCCTCTTATACTATCATCAACCATACAAGATTCATTAAATGATCCTATATTAAGATCTTGATTAATTCTAGACTCATCTATCTCTAAGTCAATTCCATTAACTGGGTTTCTTATATAAAGAGCAAATCCATGTAGAACTATAGCGTCATCTAACTCAGGATGGTGTACATAATTCTTAGCGTTTATTAATGATAAATAGTGATCACTTAATACTTCACAATGATCATTAGCTAATATACCAAATTTATCAAAAAGTAATGTACTTCTTTCTTTTAATACTGGCGTAACTCTAGTTACTGTTTCATAAGCCTGACTAGTTTCATACCTAAGTTCAAACTGTTGATCACATAAGTATGCTTTACTAAGTCCCCTTAGTTTTTCAGTAGTTCTATTAATAAGTAAAGTCATATCAGTATCATTTCTATATATACTGTAAGTTCCATCTTTTAATTTATGTGTCGGACAGTAAATGTCTCTATCGTTTGTTGTTACTGATGTTTTAAATGTTCTTATTCCATCATCAAAATCAAAAGTTTCAATTCCTTCCAAAGTTCTAAATAATCCTGTATTACTTACAACATTATTTTTATTATATGTAAACTTTTCAGCATTTAGTCTTCCATTTACAAATTGACTTCCTATATAACGATTATGTCTATCGTCTTCGTCCCAACCACCATAAGAATCATATATAAGTTCTCCTCTATAAACTGGTTTTCTTAATAGCCTTCCAGGTTGTAATCCATACACAGTGTCCTGTTTATTAAGTTCATTCATAGGTACATACGCAACATGAATACACTTAATGTAGTCTCTGATTACTTTGTTAACATATTCAAAGTCTCTCTTCTTCTTTCTACACTCTGAATTATCTATTTTAAAATCAGGATCTAACATTTTAAGTATCTCAGTAGTATCTATTAAAATTTCATCTACATCATAACCATTTACTATAGTTATATCACTCATAACCATAAGATCATTTATAAATACTAATGGTCTTAAACCTAGTCTATTTACAGATCTCACCAAAATCATAGGATCTCTAAGTTTCTTACCATATGACTCTGTAACTATATCGAAATTTAGCTTAAGATCTAGTTCATTAACTACTTTAAAGTATGTTTGTATTACTTTAAGAACATCTCTGTCAAACTTATAACCATAGTCAATTACTTCTTCAAGACTTGGATTATGTATTACCATCATATCATATAGTGTATTAGTCCATTTCTTATGTGGTTCCATTGCTAGAAACGCTCTATTATTCATACTCATAGCAGCATCATAAACTGTATCTATTCTATCATAACCTTTATAATTGAAAGGTCTAGTAAATACGAATATCTTCCAAATTTTTTCTTCTGGATCTTTAGGCATTACGATAGTGTGTTTATCTATCTTTCTGATAATCTTTCCTTGACCATTAGTTAAATGGAAGTTGTCGATTGTATAGCTGTTATCTCTATATACTATTAATGCGGTATTACTGAATATTACACTTCTATCATGAAAATATACAGCATTATCATATTCATCTACTCCATATAATGGTTCCATTACCCAATCATCGGGTGTGAATGAGAATAATCCAGGAACATGTCTAACTATAGTTGGATCTGGAGCTGCCTCTTCGTAGTCAAATTCAATAAATGGTGCCAGCGGAGCTATACCAATATATTCAGCTTCTGTTGCACCTGCCCCTAGTATAGCATTATATTCTAACTTTCCTATACCTAAGTTACCAGCTTTAATAAATATAAGTTTATTATCTATCGTAATATTTATATGTAATCTATCTTCTTCCCACCAGTTCCATTTCATCTGATCATACATATAAGCAAAATCGTATACCCACATTACTTGTAATTTATTACCTTTGCTAAATATATCACCAGCATCTGCGCTATTATAGAAAATATAAGTCTTTTTGTTATGATTATACATCATATGTCTAAAATGATACTTAGCTAAGTCAAATACATATCCATTTATAAATACTATTTGACGTCTATCAAAGTCATATTCATTTCTAGTTTTATTCAAAGGTATTTTCTTAGCTGAAAAAACATCTGGTAATATTACATATTTATCAAATGGATCTCCTTTTTTAATATTCCAATAAGATCCCATAGCTTGAAGATCCTGTCTTATATCTAGATGAAGATCATTATCCATGTTGGCTACTTCATATATTTTTCCAAACCAACCATCTATATCAATGATTTCCATTATAGGACCCATATTATAATTCTCATAAGCATATTTAAATACTTGATCGTAAACTTGAGTTCTATAACGATTAAGAGCTTTATTGATAATCATTAGATAAATCCTCCTTATTTAAAAAATTTATTTTCACTGTTGATTGTCCCTTGATTTCTGATAAAAAAAGAAGAGCCCAACTAATGGGCTCAGTCTTTTCTATCTTCTTCTTACGAATGATCCAATAAGATCGACCACATCTTCTTTATCGTCTGAGCTAATAGTAGGATCTTTCATATATTCTTCAATAACTTGAATTGCTATATAAAGATCTCTAAATCCAACTGATTTACCTCTTCCTCCACGTCTTCTTGATCTTTCTCTTTCATCTTCGTCTATATCATCTCTTCTTCTACTTCCAACTCTAATACCATCACCAAATAAATCCCTTTCTCTTTCATCATAGTCTTCCATAAATTCTTTTCTCATGTTTTCTTCACTCTCCTTATTTATATCTGTGTTATCACTTTCATTCTGTGTTTCTTCTATTGATTCTTCTTCTGCTTTTGTTATTTCTTGTGTTTCTTCTATATGTTCATCTTCAATTACTTCCTCAGGTGTATCATCGACTCTTCTATTACTTTCAAATAGAGATTCTATATAATCTTCGGCTTCTTCTATTGAATCGAAATTACATGCACCAAATTTAGCATCTACCTTAGGAATAGGAGATTCTTCTGGTATATCATATGGAGTATAACTTTTTACACAAATAACAGGTTCTTTAGCCTCTTTGATCTTTTCATCTTCTTTTAGATCTATTGGTTTAACTCCATACTCATCTGGGAAATGAGATATTTGATACACTATGAATGCTTTTAGTTCATTTGCAATAGATTCAGATTTATTACTAATTCTTCTATCATCTACCATATCGGCTATTTGTGGCGCAAGTCCATCATCTATAATGTTTAAATAACTTTCATACTTTAAAGCCCCACCTTTATTAACGTGTGCAATAGGATGAAGTGAAACTCCTCTTACTGAATACTTCTTAGTATCTGTAGTAACATTTGCGACTCTTGTTATTATAGCGTTATAAACTAAGCTCATATAATCTTTTAATAACCTTGATAAAATTGTAGACTGTCTTCTACTTTTACCTTTAGCTTCAATTGGTTCATATTTAAATAAGTAGTTTATAACTTTATCAAAATACTTTACTTGATCTGGATTTAATCTTTGACTAATATTTTCGTTAAATAATTCAACGGCTTTCTCAGTCTCTTTAACGATAATACCAAAACTTGCATCAATGTCGAAACCATAAGCATCTTGCATATATAGAGCTAGCTTTTCAATACGCGCGTATAGTGACCAAATACTTTTAGTATTAATATCTCTTCTTACTGTTTTCTTGATTTCATCATTTAAATTAGATAACACCTTTTCATCATTAATACCATATATATTATTATAGTTTATATTTAATTTAGTAGATATATTGTGTATAGCTTTGATTGCTGCCCATGCATTAATAGTACAGGCATTTCCTTCTGTATTATAATGGTATCCAAGTTTTCTTACGTGATATGGTTTAATAATATTAGACATTATTTCTGAAAACTTAGTCATAGAAAGTGGAGTAACAGAATCTAATCCAAGTAAATTAAGTATGTCTTCATGGTTAATATTTTTCTTTTGTGGAATTCTGACGTAGTTGTGTCTTCCAGCACTTATTAAAAGTTTTAAAAATCTATCTTTAGCAAATTTCTTATACTCGTTCATTCTTTTATTTTCTTGATCAGTAAGTAGTTGCATAGATTTTTCTTTATCAAAGTTAAACTTAGACTCCATAAAATCTATATAAATACTAATAATTTTATCTAATTGACTTTTATCCATAATTATTCTAATTAAAGAATATGGATAGAAATACTGTGAACTTTTTATACCTAACTGTTCATCTACTATTCTCAAATAATTAACTACTCCTTTTTGACGTACTTCAGTAGTTTTTAATGACATGATTACATCTCTTATAGTTAAACATCTAATAAATGATAATACAGGTTCTGTAAATTTCTTAAGTGCTTCAGATAATGCTTTATTCATTGAATATACTACAGAAGGATCATTGTGATCAATATCAACTAAATCTACTAGCTCAATTATAATATCATTAATCATTTCATCTTTAGTTTTAGCTGACTCTTTAGCTTCTTCAACTATTTCTGGAGTTGCTATTTCTTCTTTTTCATCAATTAGTTCCTCTTTGATAGGTAATACCATTTCTTTATGATCTTCTTTAATCTTATTCCATTCTATAATTTGAGATATTCTATTTACACTAGTTAAAGGATCTTTTTCAATAGCTTTTAATATATTTTCTTCTAATTCCTCTTTAGATATTCCTCTGTGATTAGATATTAAGTCAACTATAGAGTTAAAGAATCTTACGTAACTATCATGTTTGATTGGTTTATATTTCATATGGCTAAATAATTCTCTTTCATTCATTCCAGCATTATAGGCTATGAATTGGTTAGTAAATTTTTGACTTCTAACCTTATTACTCAATATTCTTAATAACTTTTTCATTTCATATGCTCTAAATTCTAATATATCTTTTCTTTCATTGTCAATGTTCATCATGATATCCTCCTTTATTTTGCGAAACAAAGTAGACCTCCCTTTATGGGAGGCCATTCAGTTATTTATTTAACATCTTTCTTTACTATACTATCTACTGGAATTATAGATAAGTCATCATGCATTAGTGGATTTAATAATCCAGATGCTCTCATAAATTCCATGTGTTTCTTTACAAAGTCAGATTTAGACATATCTACTAAGTCTATCTCTTTGTTAGGAGATTCAAATTGAAGAATCATTCCTAATGTTTTACTATCTATAACCCAAGGTACTCCAGCTCTTTCTATAAAGAACATGAATTCATGTTCTTCCATTTCTACACAGTAAATAGTGTGAATATTATCTTGTTTATTTCTCCATACTTCAGAAATCCACATAGCACATCTTTGTAAAGCTGTAATGATTTCTCTGTTTCTTTCTTTATCTTTTCCATTTTCATAAAGTTTAACTGCCTGGTTTCTAGCATTTAATAATACTGCTACCAAGTCTTCAAGATCCCAAGTTTGCATATGCACTAGTATAGATTTAATAACACCAGTATATGCTACCTTTACTGATGCTTTTAAAGCTTCATTTTGAGCTGCCATATTTTGTACAGCTTCTTTTTTACTATTTCCAGATTTTATTTTTCTAACCATTACCTTCTCAATCTCCTTTTTACCTTTGTTATTAATAATGTCCATTACAACAGAATTTCCTTTAGCTTTTTCTTCTATTTCTTTCACCGTTGCATCAACCTCGGCTAAGTCCTTATTAAATTCCTCTACTTCTTTATCAGTTGGAATATAAGGATCTTCCTTTACTTCTTCTACTGGCGTTTCAGTTACTTTTATTTCATCTACTATCTCAGGTTCTTTCTTTTCTTCCGCTTTTATATCTTCTTTTGGTTGCTCAACTACTTTAGTTTCAGTTATTAATTTGGATTCTTTCTTGGATACTAAACTTTCCTTCTTAACTTCTGCTTTTGGTTTTTCTAAAGTCTTTTCCTTATCAGTCTCAGGTGGAACTAACTCAATTCCAAGATCTTCCTTAAGATAAGCTTTTATTCTCTCACCAACATTGAATGAGAAATTAAAATCCTTCTTATCACTTTTATCTTTATGATATTTAGGTATTTCTTCATGAATAATATACCATACCTTAGGAATAAGTTTTTTATGTTCCTCAGTATCATAAAGATTGCTAAATAGGAAGTTATCCATCTTGCATAAATATGAAATCATGTAGCTTTTAATATAGTGATGCTTAATCATTTCATATCTAATGAAATCGATAGAATCTTCGCCATCTTCAACTTCTACTAATTCGGATTTAGGTATAGTATCTTCAATAGTTTTCCACACCATTCCAGTATGTGCTCCTATGATCATACTGATACCCATAGAGTTACTTTGAATAGGATATTTAGTTTCTTCCTTAGTTGGTTCTGATTTACTATTATCTCCATTATAAATAACATTAACTAAATCAGTATATCTATCTTCTTTAGTAAGTTCTACATCTATTTCTGATTCTACCATTTTATTATCTATATCATCAAATAAAGCTATTACACTATCAGTTCCATCTATATTAACTAATACAACTGCATTACTAATAGCCTTAAGGTTTTCTCCTTTACTTTTTCTCATGACTAACTGAGTAGCTTTTCCGTTAATTATCACTCTTATACCATTCTTGTTACTAAGAATAGCGTATTCTATTCCATCTAGGACAGTATCTATTTCTACTTCACTAGATAAAGTATCAGCAATAAAACTTCTACTGATTCTTACTGTTGGAATTACATCTCCAAAATTAAGATGTTTACCTCTAGATTCAATAACTTGTACTTTATTAATCAACTCTAGAAGTCTCCCTTTCATATTTTTGTAAATGATTTTCATTCTTCATTCCTCCTCTATTTAATTTTTAATTTGCTTCTACTATTTTGATGAGTTCTTTTAACTTATCGATCGATAAAGTATTAAGATTATTCAAACGATCAAATACATTAACTTCACTATCTTTAATCTCATTCATTATAGCATCTATTTCTTTCTGAGTTAGTATACATTCTTTCTCAGAACGATATATAGTTTCTCTTAGCTTGGATTTAAGTCTTTTAGCAGATTCAGCTAATTTAATAGAATGCTCTTTGATTACTTCTCCTACTCTATAAGCATTCTTCATGAAATCTTTATTTTCTGTATCATCAATAGTTTCTCTTAGCTTTTGAAGATTAGTATCTAAGGATTTAAATGTATCTCTAAATGTTATCATCTCTTCACCACTTAATACTCCTATTAATGCAGCTGTTTTAGCAAGCTTACTAGCCCCATGCATAAATAAAACAAGATCTTTTAATTCTGACTCTTCTTCTTTAGTTATATTACCAGTAGATTTAAGTATCTTTAAATCTTCTACTCTACTTTTTCTTAGTACTAAACTTTTTTCGACTGTTTTCCAATGTTCTAATGTATTAACTTGCGACATAATAACATCTGGAATAGCCATGTATATGTTTCCATAATACTCAATCTTTCCAGTAATCTTGCTTATTCTACGTGTAAAGAACGTAATTTTCAAACTGTCAATGAAATTCATTTATTCTCCCTCCTTCAATTCAGTTATTAATTCTTTGAGAACATCTACATTATTAATAATGCACATTACATCACCAATAGTTATTAATGCTATTTCTTCAGTAAATTGATGTTTACAGAAATCCATGTAGCATTTAGTTTCTTTCCCAGTAATAAAATGTCTGCATGTATCAAGAATGTAATATCTTGCATTTTTAAATGTTTCAGGAGCAAAGTTCTTTATGTAATCATAACTATAAAGTTTCATAGTATGAATACCTGAAGTGTCTCCTTTACGTTTAATGCAGTAATTCTTAAGTTTTGCGTCAACCATTAGTTTTTTCTTTTCCATATGTTCTCCTTTTAATGTACATTTTTATAGATTTTACTCTATATTTCTCTAGTTTAACTTTTTCGCCTAATAAATATAGGTATCTACACATTATAATATATAACTGTCTCCGACCTAAAAATAACGGGTTTATTATGTTATTTTAGCATAAAAATAAGGACTCCCGAAGGAGTCCCATACTAATTACTTCATATTACTAAGTAACTTAGTTAATAGATTTTTATCCCAAAGTTCAAATAATGCATAAGTCATTCTCTGATCTTCTGAGATTTTAGTTAATTTATTGTATAATTCAAGTGCTCTATTAGTCTTATCTAGTATAATACCCACACATTCTAGTAAATCTTTATAAGCATCAGGCATTTTATCGCATGAAGTTCTAATAAATTCTTCAATTTCAGTATCTGCTGTTACCAATGTAATCATAACACCTATTCCATTTTGTGGATTTATACCTGTTTTAAAGAATTCGGCTAATCTATTTCTATCTAATAACTTTTCATGTAACTCTTTTTCTTTACCAGGATAAAGACTAATAATCTTTTTTCTCATATCATATATTGAATTATCAAAAAGTATAAATAAATTAGGTGTATCAAGAAGTCCAAATAGATTTGGATTAATATGTTTAATTACAGTTCGTTCTATAAGGTTTTGATAATTCTTATTAAGACGTTCCATAACATCTTTTAAAATGAAATCTTTTCTTCTTGATTTCATAAAACTTATAGCAAGCTCCTCTTGATTTCCTATTTCTCCATATATATTAGTTAGATGCCATTGACTATACTTATCTTGAACTACTCCGATAGATGGAGAGTTTTCAATATTTTTAAAAGCATCTGTAACCATAGCATCTATCTCAATTTTATCCATATATGATATATTTTGACCTTGTTGGTTTAACACATCTAATACAACAAGATCATCGCAGAACATAATATTTCTAGCATCAACTAGAAGTCCATATCTAAACTGATCCAATATATCATCTCCCAGTGTCAATTAATATTGCAACGAACCACAGTATTAAGAATGAACCTAATATAGCATCTGTAAAATCTGGACTAGATCCCATAGATAATAATCCAATTCTAGCTACTGTCATTGCAACTATAATTAATAATGTTATTAAAACTTTAATCAACCAACTCATTTCTATCTATATCCTTTTATTATATTAGAGAATTTCATCTTTCTCTTTTCTTTTTGTTTCATATACTTTCTAATTACTTTTTCTTCTTCTGAGTCTTTTCTATAACCATAATAATAGTCTTTATAGAAATCTTCAGGCATAGTCAACTTACTTATTTTATTAAACGAGTTTTCAAATATGCCTTCACGATTCTTGGCTTCGAAACTTCTTATTATCTTAGTAAAAGAATGATCTACTGGCATGATAACCCATCCTTTATCTCCTCCAGCTCTTCCTACTCTATTTATAGATTGAAGTATTTCACTTCTGCTAAAATGGAACTCTAAGAATATAAGACATCTAAGATTTCTTAAGTCTATTCCTCTACCTAATGAAGATGTGGTAGTTATAATAAATTTCTTATTCTTATTTACATCGAACTTATTCTTATATTTAGCATCTGAGTTTATAATACCAATGTCATCTTCATCTATATTATGGAATTTAACTAATGAATCTTTAACTAATTCACAAGTATTTATTCTTCCAACAAAGAATACTATTGAACCATTTTCATCTATTAAAGATTTAAATAATGATTTCTCAGGTTTATAGAACTTTTCCATAATGAAATCAAGAATATGATGTTTCTTACCAAAATAATTATTATACATTACTTTGAAAGTTTCTTCTGTTTTCATTATATTAAAATATTCATTTGGTGCTGGAGTCATTTTGCAATGTAAAAATATAAGTTCCTTATTTACAGGAATCTTAACATCTTTACCTAGCATATGTGCTTTTCTATAGCAAGCTTGGAATATATTATCATCTGGTTTAAGAGATTTAAACGCTGTACCTGTTAAATATAAATTATATTTAAAGTTAGCGTGAGTATCTATTTCATAATTCAATGAAGTCTCTCTATCAAACTCATCTATAACCTTCATAGTTATTCCGATTTTATTTAAAATCTTATTGAATTCTTGCCATCCCATATAGTTAGCACCAGAATCTCTTTTCTTTTCAGATACATACTCTCTAAGCATAGATTGAGTCATAAATAATCCATTTATTTTAGAATAATCAAGATCATAAATCATACTTCCTTTATTTATCATTACTATTCCTTTTTGATTTAGAAACGCTGATACATTCTTATAATTTTGTGTAAGAAGATCTCCACCATACACTAAGAATAAGAATTTAGAATTAGTATGATTTATGAGATTACTTGCTATATAAGTTTTACCAGAACCTGGGCCAAGAGTTATACAGATCCTCTTATCAATATCATGATCAAATATCCTTTGAGCATCTTGTATAAGTTTCTTTTGGTAATCCCAAGGTTCCGCTGTTAAGTTATATCTTTTACCAGACTTATCTTCCATCTGATAAAGTTCTTTGAAAAATAACTGTCTTTTAAGTACAGCTGATAATATTCCTGGATCTATTTTAGGTATCATTACATATCCCTCAAAAGATTCCTTATCATCATCTGTCATTCTAAGTGCCTCATCCTCAGATACAAATACTCCAAATAATGAAAATACAAAAGACTTATTACATTCAAAATAAGCCTTTGGCATTTCAAATTGAGTTCTAAGATCTAAAGTTGATAATCTACTTCTTAACTCTATTTGATTTCTAGTAGTTAAGTTTCTTTTATCAATAATATAGGCACTTCCAGTTATGAAATTATCATACAACATAATTTCGAATACCACCTCCTCTAGTTTTACAGGATGTTGTACCTAGTCATTTATATTTAGGAAATCGTCTTCTGAAATTGATTTTACTTCATTTGGATCTCCTCCATCTAATATTCTATTAAATGTAGCAAATATATCATTATCTGTTCCTCTATCAATTAAAGGATAGTAAAGAATATCAAATTCATGAGGCTGACATCCAGGATACATATTTGTTATTGACTTATTAATATACCCATGAATTAATCCAGTAGTTATACTTGTATTTCTTTCTGGCATACTTATAATATCATCCATATGTACAAATATTGCATCTTCTGAATCTTTTGTTGCTCTCTTTCTGATATCTTTCTTATCTTTTAATAGTGTGTATACTAGCGCTTCATAATATATAAAATGAGGTAAGTCTATTCTAGATTTTAAATAATCATAAACTAACATAACTTTCTCTTTAAATTCTTTACCAATCATTTGACTAGCATCAAAGTCAGTAGCCCCAGTATACTTATTCTTTTTACTATGCTTGCTTAATGCAGTAAGTAAGTCTTGAGCTTTAGAGATAACTGAGAAGTTTGGTATGCTCATAATATAAGTATGTGAGTCTACTTGTTGAATATATTCAGCTGTTTCAAATTCCTTACCGTCTATAAATAGCTTACCAAACTTAGATTTTCTTTGATCTCTCTCATTATTAATAAATAGTGTAGTATATTTCTTATTGATTTTTATAATATCAAAATTCATACTTTCTATAATATCTGTATTTTCCATGAATTCTCTGAATTCTATTTTCTGCCATTTATCATAAGAAACTATTATCTTATCAAGGTTAGCGGAAAGATGGTGTTTAAGACTGATTACTCCTTGTAATACTTTAGCTATAGTAGCTGCTATAAATGTAACTACATTATTCTTTTGAATTTCATTATCTTCAAAGAATTTATGATTATAACCGAAACATTTAGCACATACTAGATCTTCTCCTTCACATAACATAAATGTTACAAGTTTAATCTCTTTTCCGATAAGATCTTTTCTATCTATATCTACATATTCTAATTCACCTTTACTATTATAGAAATTCTTATATCTAAACTTAATAAGATCATTCTCATTCTTTATTTTGATTAAGATATAATCTTCAGAATGGCAATCATCTAGTGTTTCTCTAGTATCTGGTTTATTTAATCTTACTATCGATGCACTAATAAGAAGTCTTTTAGTAAGTAATCCAGGGGCTTTAATCTCTGCCTTAGAATATACTTGGTTAAGTCTTCCTAATCTATCAGCCAAATACTGATCGTATCTTCTTAAATATCCATTTAATGTACCACCAACTATTGGGTAGTCACATTTTATCATATTTTTTATTAATGGATTTGGTATTAGACCATAACAGAACATACTTTGAATCTGTTGTTTATTTACTTTAACACCCGCTGTATAGAAGTCTGTTAATGGATGAATAACTATATTATTCTCAAATTCCTTAGTTATTCCATTACATATGTCATTTATCTCATATGGACTCATATGTCTTGTGATTAGCTCTCCTTCAACTAATCTTCTAAAATCAGGAATCTTTCTATAAGCGTCTACATAGTCAAACCAAGAGTGATCCATTCCTATTACCCCATTTACTATTATAGATACTAAATAAAAAACTGATTTAATATCTGTTAATATGTGAGACATGAAAACTTCTCTATTTTCTAATTTACTATGCCATAATTCCCAGCATACCTTATCCATATACTTGATTGGTTTTCCTTTAGCATAGTCTCCTAAGAAAATAAACTTCTTTCTAAATTCTGCGTCTAATGGTGCATTATATTGATCTAGAATCTCAAATATCTTACAGTTTACAAATATTCTATTTCTAGTATCCTTAATATAGATACCCGATCCTAGATATCCTACTATTTGCTGATCATCTAAAGGTTTATTTCTCATTTCTCTTATAAGATAATCAACATGTTCCTTACTTTTATAGTGGAATATAGTTCTATTGGTTATATTATATCCACTTTTAGTAGCTTTGGGTTTCGATTTATAACTTGAGTCAATTACTTCAAATTTCTCATAGATGTTAAAACTCCGATCCCATTTAAAAACGCTTTCCATTTTACTACCTCCTAAGATTTTAAATGATTCTTTTTGCGAACCATTTCATAATATATAACTGTATTTAGTATTTTGATGCAAAAAAGAAAAAGTGGCATAAAAGCCACTATAATTATATTCCTTTTCACTTACGCTTGTTTATAAAATCTTATAGGCGTAAAAGAAAATAGCCTCCCGAAGGAGGCATTATTATTTATATATGTTAACTAGAAGAAGTAAAACATTATCCCAAAGGAGTAGTTTACTCTCTAGAAACGAGCCATAGACTTAAAAGGTCTATCCGTAATCTGAGTCTACTGTTACACACTTTTGAATTAATCCTCCTAGTTAACGATTATTTGTTAATTTTTATGGAAGAATCCAAATTTCCCAATCGATTACATCACTTAGATATAGATCTATTATTGGTATCACTTTATTAGGATCCAATCTATCTAAACCACATCCCAATAATGGCATACATACTTTATTATACTTAAGCATATGACTAGCCTCATACCATACTATCATACTTCTCATAGCAACTACTCCATCTCTAAATGATTCATATGAAGGTTTATCATAATAGAACTTCTTAGTCACTATGTTAAAAACATCTTTAACCAAGTAAACTGGATAGTTAATTCCAGGCATAAAATTATCTTCTGCCATCTTTCTATCAAACATTATATTAAACCTCATATCAAATCTCTTATCAAACTCAAGTGCTATTCCAGCCCCTAACTTAATATCAGCTGATATGCAGTGTGCTAAGTATGCTTTTCCAATATTATCAAAAAGATCTCCGTACTTAATACGATCCTTATATTTATCTAATATCTTATCAGATATTTTCTTCATAGTAATCACCTTTATTCTGATTCTAGTTCGTATATGTACTTACTAATAGATACAGCAGAATATAGAAGTTTGATGTCATCCAATTCGTTTTCATGACCTTCTTCTAGTACAATAGGATTTTCCTTAGTTAGAGTATCTAAATCTTTAAGATATTCTACTATGTATTCCTCCATAGCAAAATCATCATCAAAGTTATTTATAATAGTAAGACACAGCTTTAAGCATACAGGAAGTTCATTCCATCTATCTCCTATTTTATTTTTATTCATTTGATATTTAACCAAAGAATAGTATACATTAAAGAAATCTAGGTTAGCTACTCCGTTATTTGCCATTCTAATATACTCTTTATCATTTCTATCACCTAAAACTGGAACCATACTAAGTGAATTAAATACTTGTGTACATATAGAATTCCATATTTTTACATTTTGACTTTGAAATGCATAATCTCTTTGTTTTTCGTCTTTAACAGATGATAATCCAGCAGCTAGATTATTATATTCATAATGTAGTGTAGAAATAATTCTAAATAATGATTCATTAGAAATTATTCCTATCTTTCTTTCTAAGAATATAGTAAATCTAACTATACTAGGTAATCTGAAATATGCATCACTTAACATTGGATACTCTGCAATTAGATTTTTAAACTCCTTGAATTCTGTTTTAAATTCCTTATTAGTCATCTTAAATCAATCTCCTTTCTCGATTATAATATACCTTCTATATCTTCAGAAGATATTTCATCATAAAGTTCACTATCTATTGAAAGAAGATCTCCAAGATCAATCTTTCCTAGTTCTATCATAGGACCTCCATAAGAACTACCTGATGATTGCATTGCTATTACTTGAAATCTAGGTTCTCCTATAACAATAGCTTCCATATCAAGTGAATCTGCAACCCACATATCATCATAACTAGCTAAAACTAACTTATTAATGTTCTCTCCAATAACCACTACACCTTGATAATTATTCATACTAATACCTCCAATTATTTTATTATTCTAATATCATTTTCATTACTTCGTTGTATTGATCTTTAGGTAGGTTCTTTACTATACCACAATTTACATATGGTTTACCAGGATGATAATCAGTAGCTAACTTACTAATTTCATTGAAGTATTTTCTATTTATCACTAGATAATCCTCAACATTTATAGTATCTGCAACATACTCCATATCTTCCTCTGGTAATAATACAAGTTTCTTACCATTATTTAATAACACAACTATACCTTCGTAGTGTTTCATAACTCCTTTAAATCCCATTGCTATCTCCTTTATATGTGAATATACTTTACTTATCATTTAACTCAGCCATCTTTCTTGTAATTTTGTTCCAAACTTTACTAAAGTTAGCCTTTACTATATCTGAATCTATGATATTAAGCTTACCATCAGGAATTCCTAAAGTCTCTAAATCATAAAAATCCAGCTCATTTGAATATTCTTCAAGTGCATCCATTGTAGCATCTGTAATAACTACATAACCTTCACATTTGTAACCAGTGACTTCTTTTAAATCCCAAATAAGATCACTTGGTTCATCTATTTCCCATGTTACTAATAATATAGTTTTATCTTCAACATCAGTAATCATTACCATAATATTCACATTCTCCCTTTTCGATATTTTATTTTTATAGTTCTAGTTTCATTTTGAAAACAGATATAAAATAGACCCAGAGTATTTCATCTAGGTCATATATCTTTTTCATTTCTAAATATTTACTATCATTAGCAAATATTACTTACAGCATCTCCTGCTGATAGTTTTATTCCAATTACACCTTTACTTCCCCTCGAAACTCTTCTAACTGTTTGTAATTCACAAGTTAAAGTTTTTCCAGATTTAGTAACGATGGTAACAGTTCCATTTCCTCCAGCTAACGCGGCCACTATAGATCCATATCCATCATCTTTTGGACAAGTCATTACACCATAGCCACCTTTATTTTGAACTCTAAATTCCTTCTCAGGAACTTTCTTAATATACCCAGTCTCAGATATAAATACTATATCATCATTAGGTATAACTCTAACCATAGATACCACAGAATCATCTTTTTCTAACTTCATTCCAATAACTCCAATAGCTCCAACGCCTGTATCGGAGATATCTGATGTTTTAAACCTAACTGAATTTCCTTGTGATGAAGTTAGTAATACGGTATCTTTCTTATCAACGACTGCAGCAGCAACTACTTTATCTTTAATATCTTTAAGTCCTACTAATCTTTTACCAGATGCAGTTAGATTATCTATCTCTGATAATTTAGTTGATTTAACCATACCGTTTATAGTTGCAGTCATTAATCTAAATTTACTACTGTCGCTAGTTTTTGGAATTTCATAATAAAGAATAACTCTTTCTTTTTCTCTTAGGTTAAATATATTTCTAGCAAGTTTACCTCTAGATGTTCTACCGACCTCATCTAGATTATATGGTTTAAGTATGAACGCTCTTCCATTAGTAGTTAACGCAAGTATATCTGTTACTGTAGTTGTATTGATTATTTGACTAATCTCATCATCGATACTCAATCCTAGTGTAACTCCCATACCAGCACGTCCTTGAATATTTTCGTTCAATGGAGCAATTCTCTTAATATATCCATTCTTACTTATAACTAAAGTACAAGGTTCATCTTTAATAGTTCTTTCTTTATCTATCTTCTGAGCTTTAGCCATAATTTCTGTTTTTCTTTTACAGTTTTTAAATAGACCATCTCTAAGCTCAATCCATTCGTTTCTCATTTCTGCATCTATATCAGAGTTTGATTTACTTCTAGTAATTCTAGTTATAACTCTAACTCTAGTTTTAAGATTCTTATCTTCTTCTTTCATCTTAGTCATATCTGTTTTACTAAGTCTATATAATTGAAGATTACAAATGTATTCAGCTTGAATCTCACTAAGCTTAAAAGCTTTCATAAGTTTTCTCTTAGAGTCTTCTTTACCATCTGCACCTCTAATTAAAGAAATCGCTTTATCAAGATCTTTATTAACTATGAACATTCCTTCAATTATATGAAGTCTATCTTCATGTTTCTTCTTCTCAGCTAATAACTTCTTATATATACACTCTTCTCTAAAAGCTACGAATTCTTTAATTATTTCCATGAGACTATATCTTTTAGGTACTTTATTTCTATCAAGTCCATACATAGAAATTTTCTTATTGTATTCAAATCTAGTATTAGCTAATATAACTCCAACAGCTCTATCATAGTCTTCATCTTTCTTTAATGGAATATATATTCTAATTCCATTTCTATCAGATTCATCTCTGACATCTTTTGCTTCTAAATTGCCAGATACTATTTCTTGTGCTATTTGCTTTACTAGATCTGTTTTATAAACTCCATATGGAATTTCATCTATAACTATAGCTTCATTCCCTTTTTTATCTTCTTCTTTATGGAATTTACCTCTAATAGTTACATATCCATCACCACAAGCATATGCCTTTTGCACTGAAGTTAGACCATTTATAACTCCACCTGTAGGAAAATCTGGTCCTTTAAGATATTTCATTGCTTCTATATGATTCATTTCTCTATCATCAAGATAAGCTAATAAAAGATTAATAACTTCTCTCGGATTATGAGAAACGAAATCACAAGCAAATCCTACTGCTATACCTGTTGTACTATTAATTAATATATTAGGTAAAACAGCCGGTAGTAAAGCTGGCTCTTTAGTCTCTCCATCGAAGTTATCCACAAACTCTACGACGTTTGGAGATAAATCTTTAAGCATAATCTTTTCAGCATACTGACTAAGTTTACATAGGGTGTAACGATAAGCTGCTGCACCATCATTATCGATTGATCCGAAATTTCCATTACCATCAACCAATGGAGCATTCATTTTAAAATCAACAGCCATATTAACTAAAGCCCCATAACAGGAAGAGTCACCGTGAGGATGCAAGCGAGCTAAAACATCTCCTACGACTTTAGCGCATTTAACATATGGCTTATTACTACTTAGTCCTAGCGTATGCATAGAATAAAGAATTCTTGTTTGCACAGGTTTTAATCCAGTCAGTATAGATGGAATAGCTCTATTCTCTATAACTTCCATTCCATATATTTTCATTGAATCTTTTATAACTTTGGCAGCACTATCTTTAAGTATTATCCTAGCTATACTTTCTTTTTCATCTATTTCATTTTGAGGCTTTTTTGCCATTATTAATTAACCTCCGTTTCATATTTTTATTTAGTAACTCTGTTCAGATATATCCTAATGGGCCTATTTAGAATATATCCTACTAAGAGTATTCATAGAATTCCATTAAAATTTGAATTTCTGTTCTGTTCTGGTCTATTATTTTTCATCTGGAATTCTACATTTTATACAACTAAGTCCTTCAAATTCATCATTATCGTGAACTTTATAAGGAAGATAGTCACCTAAACATTGATTTATGTACGCTTCCCTTTCTTCTTCACTTTCAAACTCACATTCAGTAAGTTCTTGTACTGTGTCATGAAGAACTTCGTAAGGTACATCATAACGATCAGAAAGTAATCTAATTGCTATACGTTTATTATAATCAGAAAAAGGTCTAGTTAATAGAATCTCTATGTAAAGTTCTATAACAGGATCTATCTTAGATTTAGATGCTACATCTATTGCTCTGGATACTGCTGAATCATTGCAAAGACAAAGCATTCCTTTTTCTACCATTTCTTTATGCACAATCTTTTTAATAAGATCAAGCATATCCGCGTGTTGTTCTTCTAAGTTCATTTGAGAACCTCCTATTTTATTTTAACTAGGTTATCTGATATAAAATCGATTATATCATCTTCATCTTTCTTTGAAGCTGCTACATCATTAATTAGATCACCAAATTTATGGTCTTTATTATCTGTTTTGCTCGATGTCATCTTATATCCGTTTAATTCTAAGAAATCTAAAGTGCATAATAATGCTACTCTTTTATTACCATCATTAAATGGATGATTCTTAACTATTGAATAACATAATCTAGCTGCTTTTTCTTCTAAGGTTGGATATAACTCAGTTCCAAATACAACCTGCTTAATCTGTTCTATCGATGATATTAATAGATTTCTATCTCTAATACCAGGAAGACAACCTAGAACTTTCTGTACATACATATCATGAATTTCGATCACATCTTCTACGTTTAAATATTTTACTCTCATGATAGAGCCTCTAACGACTTAGCGTAATCTTTCATAATCCTTTTCATACGTTCGTGTCTTTCCTTTTTTAACTTAGTTCTATCAGTTTCTGGTTCTAAGTTTATTTCTTTTTCTACAGATTCTAAACCATAATCTATTTTACTTTCTATAGATATATCAAAATCATCTAAAATCTTCATATCAAGCAACCTCCTATTTTATTCAGTTTCTACAGATTCACATTCAATAGAGTTTATACACTCTTTTGGATTTACAAATAGTTCATCATTAGCTTGAATGAATTTAAGAATATCCATTTTAGATATCTTAGCCTCTACTTTACCATTATTATGTATCTCAGCATTCATCAGTTGACTTAAATCAACTTGAACTTCTCCATTCCCATTTCTATTTTCATAGATTTGAGATGCTAGTATATTTTCTAATACTGTCCCATTATGAGAATAATGGTTTGGTTCATTCATTGAATTATAGATATATGAGAAATATGCGACTAACATTGATTTCATCTCTTCTGTTATTACAATATCTTGATTAGAATCTTTCACTAATGATTTCAATGCTATTCTATAACATTTATATTCTAGTATAATGTTATAAATCTCATCATTCTCAAAGTCATCATATTTCTTTAATATTTCTGGCTTATTATAATGAATTGCGTTTATAATATCTGCAGTCATAGTTGGGTTGCTAAGTTTACCCATAAGTTTATTTCTTAACCATCCCATATCCATTCTAGATGAATCAAAGAAATCCTCCGGAAGATTTTCATAGAATTTAGTTGCATCTATGATTTTCTTCTCTACTTTAGTTTGTAATTTTGATTTAGCTATCTTAAATGCATCTCTTGGATCTAGTCCAAGAAGTTTAAGTCTTTCTAATTCATTAAGTTTAGAAAACTCTTTATTAAAAGCTTTTTTAGCTTTTATGTCTTTCATTCTTTCGATTTTTGCTTTTCTCATTAAATTTATTCCTCCTATGTTTTAGTTTAGTTACATTCCATAATATATAACTAAATTCTCCATTCTATTTCATGAACTGGTATTTGAATCATTAATGCATCCTTAATAGTTCCTCCAGTGATATCAGTCGAATACAAGTATCCTTCATTTAAAGGATTTTCAGAAATATCTGGTACAGCGATAAATAATACATCTGCTGGGTCATCCTTTCTTCTAATCATTCCCATTTGATTTACTTTAATTTTGAAATGCCAATTATAAGTAAATCCTCCTTTAAGTTTGGTTACTTTAAATCCAACACCATCAACTGCTACTGGAAGTTTAACAAATCTTGCTATTAACTCTTTCTTTAATCTTAATGCAGCTTCTTTAGTTTCGATAGTGCATGCAAATAAGTCTTCGATTTCAGATATTGCTGTGTAGGCCTCTTGTTTCCAGAAGTTAAACTCATTCATCTGTTCCCTATTAATAGTATCTATACTTTTATGTGTTCTAGTTCTAAATGCCATATTATTTACCCTCTCTTTCATCTTCAAATTTAGATAAGTTAGCTACTGCTCTATGCATTAGCTTATTTATAACATTAATAGTTGAGAAACATGAATCTCTATGATCATTAAATCCTCCAAAGAAATACTTATCATTTGGAATAAATACTACAGAAAACTCACTTAATTTAAATGTGCTAATAACTGAGCATATGTCCTTTAACACATCAGAATATAACTCTTTAAGATTTCTTAAATCAGTAAATCCAAAATGTATATTAGATAATAAATGTAGATTAGTTTTTCTGCTATCATCTCTTCTAAATGAAAATTTACTTTTCTCATTAAGAGACATCATTCCTAAGAATAATGTAAGTATGTCTTCATCGCTTATAATCTCTAATAATAATACAACATCATCAAACTTAGGATCACTCAGCATTTCATCTGTAAGCCAGAATGCTATATTTTGTAATGTCGCAGATATTCTGCTCGATTCTTCAAATCCTATACTAGATATATACTCATCATTATCGTGTAATATACTCCAAGCTTTCTTAATAGCTTTAGAATACATATTAGGATCAATACCTCCAGCAATTCCTAACCCTCTTGCAGTTTTTAATATATTTCTTTCTAACACACATAGCCCAACTAGTAATCCTTTAATTCTACAGAACTGTTTTAGTGTTAGACCTTTTATTCTACCACAATCTATACTAGCATCATCTCTATCTAAGTTAAAGAAATGATTATTTTTACAATTCCAAAGACAGCACATAACTAAATAGTCAGCACTATCCGTAATAAACTTCTTAGTTTTCTTACTTTGAAGACATTCGATTAAATTAGATTCTAGTTCTGGCATTTTATTCAACAGTATAGATATTTTGGCATCTACGGTTGTATTTCTCCACATAACTATTCACCATCCACTATTTCATTAAGTTTATCTATATTATCCTTAAATACACATGCATAGATATGATCATAACCACTTATTAAAGTATCTAATGCAGATTTTAATCCACCTTTATCTAATAATAAGAATCTCTTTAACTCTTCCTTAGGTATATATTGGCTGAAGAAATCTAAGTCTATTTCAAATACTCTATTTAAAGATACCTCAGAGCTTTCATTGTCTTTATCTTCCAGTTCTTCTATATTATTAAGTAATACATTATATATTGCCATAGCCATTGAAGATCCTAAAACTCCACCATTTTCCTTCAAACTTTCTTTATTAGCTCCTGGTAATTGAGATGCCATTTTTAGATTATCATAAGACTTTCTAAATATAGTTTCCATAGCCTCACACCATTCGTAAGTTCCTGTATTTAAAATCACTTGTTTTTCTTTATCAGACTTTATTATCTCATCTTTCATTGCCATTCTTGCACCATCTGAGAATATTCCAGTTATTGCATCTTGTTTTAATTTGTTTTCCGCTTTTTCCATTAATAAAATTTGAATTATCATTTTCATATCCTCCTATTTTATTTAAAATGGTGAGATACCATATCTCACCATTACATTTTTATAATTCTCCTGTTGTAAGAAACTCTCTTTTAGCTTTAGCGTCGCTACCCATAAGTTTTCTTATAACCTCATCAACCTCAACAATATCATTCATATTAACTTGCTTTAATACACGTTCATTTGGATCTAGACAACTATCATAAAGTTGCTGAGCTGATAGTTCACCGAGTCCTTTATAATAATAAGTTGTATACTGATTTGGTGTTAATCCTTTTTTATCCATATAAGAATTCATTTCTTTTGAATCCCAGAAGTATAGCAGTTTATCACTTTTATTATTCTTTAATTGAACACCATATAACGGTGGGCATGATACATATATATTTCCATTATGTATTAATTCAGGCATAAATCTAGCAAAGAACGTTAATAATAATGATGTAATATGCATTCCCTAATTGTTATTACCTCATAGCTTTTTATCTATGACTCTGGAGCGTTAGCTCATTTTCATCGATATGTCATTTCATATCCAGTATGGCGTACCTTTTCACCACTTATAATTAAGGTACCCCTGATGGGGAGGACTCTTGGAAATATTATCTCAATTTCTACGCTCTGCCCCTGGTACTCATCTCTTTAATTTATTTATATGAGACTTTCAATCCCTTCGGTTCGGGTTATGGTTACCAACCTTTTTCCCGCTTCATTCCTCCCTTATTATCTACAGCCTACTTGGGGTACTTTCGCTATAGACGACAGTTTTATCCATTAAGTATAGTTTTAAAATTATGTTTAATTAATTGATATATACAGTCAAGTTCTGACCTTCTGAATTCTACCATCTTAGAATCTATCTCTTCTTTCGAAAATCTATTCTTTCTTAGATCATAAAATTTAAAATTTAATAAAGCATGATATGCCTTATCACATATTAAATTTTCATGTTTATATTTTTTAGCGGTTAAATGAAATAATGCTTCTTTGGCAACTTTATACATACAAAATGCTTTTAAAATATCAGATTTATCACAATATCCGATTGTGATGTGTTTACCTAGAATACTTATTCTAACAATTACCTTATTTTGATTTCTATTATACGATTTTACTCCACTGGGATATTTTTCTATTTTATCTCGCTTTTTATCTATAATAATTGTGTTTATGAAATTTGGAACATATACACAAGTTTCATCACTATATATTGGATTATCGTACTGAGAAAGCATGTCTTTTTCTATTTTATAATTATCCCTATATCCATTTTCTGGATTAAGAACAAAATTTTTAAAATTTGAGAATATCTTCCAGCTATCTGATATTTTTACATTTTTATAATTTTCATCCATGCTACAACGTCTTAATAAATTCAACCAATTGTCGTATATATTTCTTTCACCAAGTCTAACACTTTCTCTTTTTAAGTCGTTGTGTGCGTTAAAATATTTGACCTTTGTCGATGAATCATCTTCAACTTCACCTTTTCTTATATTAGAGATAGCTGCTCTTTTTCTATAACCGCTATTAATAAATTCAATTTCGTATATATCATTAGATTTGAATTTAGCTCTACTAATTAATCTAATAATTTTTACATCACCATACTTATTGGATGGATATATTTTGTTTATTATATTCAAAATATATCACCTCCTATTAAGGTATTTTTAAAAATAAGAGTTAATTTTATCTGAATCAGCGTCTGCTGTTATTATTATTTTATGATAATTTAGTTTATTTATATCAAAATTATCACCAAATCCACATCCTAATGCTACTAGTAATGCCTTAAATTCAGCATTTTGTAATACTGTTGAAATCGATTCACCTTCAACATTTAGTGGTTTTCCTCTCAATGGTAATACACCTTGAAATCTGGCATCTCTAGCTGTTTTTATAGATCCACCAGCTGAATCCATCTATGTCATATAAGACGCTACTCTTATACAGTTCTCTTATGAACTTCTCCTGTACTTAAAGGAGTCTATGGGTTATATCTTGTCATGTTAGCGTTTCAGATTGCTTG
>NFZD01013574.1_pt1 | contig 33312 bp, 49 predicted proteins | sample 1095381 | NCBI WGS metagenome assembly NFZD01 (sample SAMN03609891, study PRJNA323583) | gut metagenome | isolation source: feces | host: Rattus norvegicus | place: Denmark: Riget | collected 2013 | reverse complement strand
ATGTACAATATGCTAATGTAATATATTGTAACAACATTGTTGCTAATATACCGTCCCTGAAAGCTCTTTTGGAAACGGAGTGAGCTATCTCTGTGTCTCCCGTCAGCAAGTATGCCATATACCGGGTTAAGCTCAACTAATTCAGTTCTAGCTAAATTACAGCTTAGTTAGAATGTCATTTTGTTGAGTCCGCAGGATATTTCCTCCTGCTCTCGTACCTAGAGTGCCCCTTAATACATCATCTAGGCATTTGATGTATTAAGTGAATGTTATGCTCATTACAGCGATTAAGGTCTTTGGGAGATTACTTAATCAATATATTAGTCAGATATATAAGGTGCACTGATTCCTTATGTCTGTTTCTATTTAATTACAGTTTTTATTATAACACACATTTTTAAATTTGTCAAATTTAATTTTTTTTTCAAAAAAACTTGACAACTAACTTTTCATATGTTATACTTGTAAATGTAAGTGAGGTGAGAGAAATTGAACGAAGATATTTGGAAAAAGCTGTGTAAGAAGTATAACAAATATTGTTATTTTTCTGAAGTAGAAAATCTAACTGTTGAGGAAGCTGAGAAGTATATTCAAGATTTGAAAGTTGTTGATAATTTTGGTAGATAATTAATTTGGGGACTTGGCAGAGTGGTTTATTGTGGCGGACTTGAAACCCGCTGTACATAGTGATATGTACCATCCGTTCAAATCGGATAGTCCCCGCCATATAATATGTATCAATAGCTCAAAAATTAGAGTGCTAGCATTGTCCGCTAGTGATTCAGGTTCAAGACCTGATTGATACACAAGCACTTCCTAATAGGTAGAACGTGAGCAAACAGATAAACCCTCCCTGCTTGGCCAGCATAGGTTATATCTTCCGAAGGCTGATAAAGTATACTATATTAGTCAGGATGCCTTGGTGTTGAAATAAAGCACCCACGAAGCTCGCACCTTCCTTTTACGATACAAGCGAATAAAATGCCGATAAGTATAAACAATAATATGCTAGGAAGGACAAAAGAGGCACTCAGAGTAACACTCTATATAGTTATAAAAGGCTATATGTATGGCGGATAGTTGCTACCTGTTCTATCTGCTATATGTGGTGGTAGCTCAGTCGGTAGAGCATCTGACTTTTAATCAGGTTGTCGAGGGTTCAAATCCCTCCCACCACACCATAATACGGTCATTTAGCTCAGTAGGTAGAGCATAGGACTGAAAATCCTAGTGTCGCTGGTTCGATTCCAGCAGTGACCACCATAACATAGGGATGTGGCCTAAGTGGTAAAAGCGCAGGCCTTATAAGCCTGAGATAGCTGGTTCAAATCCAGTCATCCCTACCATATTATAGGGGATTAGCCAAGTAGATTTAAGGCACAGGACTTTGACTCCTGCATCGCTGGTTTGAATCCAGCATCCCCTGCCATTATGCTTCCATAGTTCAGTGGTAGAACACGAAATTTGTAATTTTGAGATAGCAGTTCAAATCTGCTTGGAAGCTCCATAACTCATCTTTTTTACTTCACGCATTAGACCTCGACACTCTAATGCGTGATAGTGGAGTCATACTCAAGTGGTTAAAGAGGGCGGTTTGCTAAATCGCTAGAACATAGTAATGTGTTGCGAGGGTTCAAATCCCTCTGACTCCTCCATATTGGATATTTTGTGAGGTAGAAGTTTGATTGACAATGAATCTATAATTTCAAAAAATCTGACACAGAATGTGTTTGCATTTAGGTCAGATGAGCCTCATATTTATGTAGTAACACTTTCTGACCTCCATGTTGGAGCAGGTAATGTAGATTATATTAAGGATATGATAAAATTCATTCAGTCTGTGCCTAATATGTATGTAGTAGTTGGTGGAGATATGGTAAATAATACAACACGCACATCAAAAGGATGTGTTTTAGAAGAATATGCTTCAGGAAAGGAGCAAATAAATTTATTGGTTGAGCTATTAAAGCCAATAAGAGATAGAATTATAGCAGTATGCGGAGGTGGAAATCATGAACGCAGAACCTATAATGATTGCTTTATTAGTATTCCTGAAATGGTAGCAACTCTATTAGAGATACCTAATAAATATATTCCTGATATTGCTATTGGCTACATTAATGTAAAGAAAGTGTGCTATATGTATGGGGTAATACATAAACATAGAAAGACTAGAAATTATTATGAGCACTTAAATTGTGATATTCTTATTTTAGAGCATACGCATGAGCTTAATGTAGTAGAAAAGCTAGTCCTTGAGCATAATAAGTTTACAAAAAGTAGTAGTGTAAAGACTATATATGAAGTAGATAATGGTAGTGCTTTGGCATTACCGAGCTATGCTAAATTTGCAGGTTATAGACCACTTCCTATTGGATGCTACATAGCAGAGCTAAGTGGCAGTAAGCGAGAAGTACAGTTATGGAAAGATATTGACTTATATAAAGCTCTACAGCGTGGCTATCGGAGGTGAGTAACTTGTATCATGTGCCTAATAGATATACTAGAGGGTCAATACAACTGAATAAAAGTTCTATTGGGGATATAATGGAACTTATTAGTTTACATCCTACTGCGGCAAGGGTATTTTTCTGTATTTGCAGTTATGCTGACATAGATAATGAACTCATTGCTGATATTAAGACAATAAAACACATTATAGGTGTTAAATCTGTGGATATAACAAATGCATTGGACTTTTTAGTAGAAAATGCATTTATTGAGATAGATAGGGTAGGAATTAAGAATAAAGAAGGAATAAAGTATAAAGCTCGTAATTGGGATTTGTACTTACATTCTAAAAATATGATTTGGCAACACATAGATGATAACTATGTATATAGTGCCAAAAAGGAAAAAACATTCATGCGTATAACTGTTAATACAGGAGTTGTGATGTGTTCTAATAATACTAAGATAAATGTGTTAATGCTTTTTGGCTATAACAGATTATATGATATACGAAACCATGAGGAAATTGCAGATGACAAAACCAATTGAGAAATTTACAACCGAGGAAGAATTTCAATCATTATGTAAATGGTGGCAACATAGATTAGGTTTGGACTATTGGCAAATCCAATTTACTTATATAGAAAATTTTGATGGTGATAGAAAAGGGTATTATGGAATTTCATACCCTAATCATCTTATCAGATATGCAAGAGTAGATATTTCTGATAATGGATGTTTAGAACTTACCCTTGTACATGAGTTACTCCATCTTTTAACTCCATTTGCTCTTGATGAATTGGAAACAGCAGGTTCAGAGTCCTATATTGATAACCCAGGTGATACTTTTAAGTATAATATCATTCATAGAGAACTGGAATTATTAGCCAAATCTTTTATTCTTGCAAAATATCCTGATATAGATTTTAATTATTTTGTGATTGATTTTGGTAATTTTTTGAAAGCTGTTGAAGAAGATTTTTCATTATCAAAATCTAAAAAAGTTTTTGGTAAAAACTTGACAAGATAAAAACTTTGTGATATACTTAATACATAAGGTTGAGAGAACTTAATAGGCACAAACAGCAAAAATATTAAATGAAGAATATGTGGAGAATTATTATGTAATTCTAATGATATAGTGCCTAGTTGTTCATTAAAGCCACATACAGCAAATATTTATATCAATTTATCAAGCTGAAAAACAATAAATGAGGTGACTTGTAAAATGAACTTTTTTAAAGAAATGCAACTTAACGAAAAATCCTATACTGAGAATGGAGCAAAAGGTTATGCTACTACAGGTTCTTATCTTGTAGATTTGAACTTTAAGATTCCGCATCTCAGGGCATTGGTACAAGACAAGGATTTTCCTTATGAGGAGTTTGACCTTGCATATCAAGAGAATCCTGTATATGCATTAAGATGGCTATTGTTTCTGCGAGATATTAAGCAGGGATGTGGCGAGCGTGCTAGTTTTCGTAAATTTTTAATACATTTAGCTGATACTAAACCAACTATATGTGTTAAGTTTATTGACTGTTTCATGTCTGCTGATTATGGTAGATGGGATGATTTAGTAGAGGTATATTTTAAAACTACTAATAAAAATATTAAGCATGACATTTCTATTCTTTTGCGGACTCAGTTAAAAAACGACTTGAATAGCAAACATCCTTCTTTAATGGCAAAGTGGCTACCTAGTGAGTCATCTGCTAATAAAGAAACATCTCGTAGAGCGAAGCTCTTAGCTAAAGAGGTGTTTGAGTGCTCTAATAAGCAGTATAGAAAAACTTTGGCATCTTTGCGTAAGTTAGTTGCTAAGACTGAAGTTCTCACTTCTGCTAATAAGTGGAGTGAGATTGACTATAATACTGTTCCATCTAAGGCTAATTTAAAGTATGGTTCTGCCTTTGTAAAGCATGATGCTGACAGACGTATTAAGTATTTAGAGGACTTAAAAGCAGGTAAAAATTCTGCTAAGATAAACGCTAACTCTATGTTTTTATATGATATAGTTAGAGATTATCAGCGATGTGATAGGATAAATCCTACTCTTGAAGCTCTATGGAAAGCACAAGAAAAGGTAGAGGGTTTTACTAATACCTTAGTTGTAAGAGATGGTAGTTACTCAATGTGTACTGGAGTTTTAGGTAGTAATCTATATCCAAGTACCATTGCTGATTCTTTGACTCTGTATTGTGCAGAAAACAATGTTGGAGCTTATAAGAATAAGTTTATTACATTCTCTGCTGAACCTCAATGTGTAGAAATTCCTGATTCTTATAATTTGTATGAAAAGTTAAAATTACTTACTAAATATAATGATTGGAAAGACACAAACATTAAAGCTGTATTTGATTTGATTTTAAAAACTGCTGTTGATAATAAAGTAAGTCCTGATGAAATGCCTGAAAGTGTCTTAATTATTAGTGACATGGAATTTGATGAGGCATTCGATGATTCAAATGAGTCGGATACTCTATTTGAGATAATTCGTAAAAAGTTTGAGTCGGCAGGTTATAAGTTACCGAGATTGGTGTTTTGGAATGTATGTAGTAGAACAAATACTATTCCAATGAGAGAAAATGAAAATGGGTTGACATTGATAAGTGGATTTAGCAAGAGTTTATTGCAAATAGTTATTGGTAAATATACTAGCCCATATGAAGCATTAATCGCACAACTATCAAATCCGAGATATGAGTGTGTTAATATATTAACTACCGAGATGTAGGCATCGGGAAGTAAAGCCTTTTTGGAATCCCTTAGAGGAATAGCCTACAATATATGTGAGGAACTTAATCCCATTCCTCACAATATGTTCTTGTGGTTCAATGGTAGAATATATTAGTTAGGTAGACTGCATGAAATAATAGTTGAATTCAAATAGGCAGTTGTGAGGACTAACAATAGGATTTGGGTTCAACCCCCAACAAGGACACTTGACATTTTAATACAGATGTGCTATAATATAGATATACTTCATTGTATATCTATTCATTTTAATCTCCTTTCTTCTTTGCCCACCGCAGATTGATTTCTGTGGTGGGTTTTTTATTTTAAATTTTAGGGGGTATGTATAATGGCAGAGGAGAAATCTATAGCAAAATCATATAGTCATGCACTAGACCAATTAACAGATTGTAGTGCGGTGACTGAAAAAGAAAAAGATTTTATATTATATTATTTAGATAGTTATAATGCCACACAGGCATATTTAAAGGCTTTTGATACAGAAAATAAGAAAGGTGCTTCTGCAAAAGCAGTAGCTTTGCTAAAAAAGCCTACGGTTAAGTCAATAATTAAGAAATTACGCAAAGCTATGATGCAAGATTATGAAGTGCATCCTTCTCAGTATTTGGAGTATCTTATTAAGGTGGCCAATGCAGATATTGGTGATTTTATTAAATTTTCTAATGTGGAAGAACCTGTGTATGGTGATGATGGATTACAGATGATTGACCAAGATACAGGTATGCCTATGACTAGAAAATTAAATAAGATGTATTTAACTGATAGTGAAACAGTAGATACATCTACAATAGTTTCTATAAAGCAAGGTAGAGATGGTGTTTCTATTCAAATGGCAGATAAGTCAAAGGCTTGGGATAAACTTGCTGAATACTTTGGTTGGTTGGATAAGAAAACTGAGACTGCTGTAGATGATAGCGGTTTGTTAGAAGCTATTCAAGGTAAGGTAGAAGTTACTTGGGATAATGGACAAACTATCTATGGTGATTTAGAAAAAACTTTGGAGAAGGATTAATAATGAGAATATATTTACAGAAAAGAGGTTATGCTGAACCACAGGTAGGAGATATTATTCAGTACAATACTAAAGTCACAAAGGTAAGTGAGCCTGTAGCCAAAGATATATTTAAGTTAATCTTTAAGGATGATACAGTAGTGTATACAAGTAAAGACCAAGTATGGACATATTATGGCTATGGTTATGGTGGTATTCGCAGGGAATTTACGACCACATTTGAAGAATTTTATCGAAAGGCTTCATTAAAGGATTTGACAACTACGAATTATGATTTTCCTGCATTAACTACTCCATATAATTTTACAGATACAAAGCCTATTATCCATCCATTTTTGGTAGGGTATATATCAGCTTCTTCAATTCGTACAAAGATAAATGCACGTTATTTGAATGAACTCTATAGACTTTTTAATCTGCCTCAGTGTTCATTTGTAGCAAAAAAACGATTAATTGAGTATATGAAAAAGTATTGGTGGAAAGCTGATAAGTTTAATCCTAGAACTGTATTTATACCTGATGAAATAAAATATGGTAGTATAACTTGCAGAAAGTCATTTCTACACGGTTTATTTTTAAATACGGGAAAAGCAGATAAAGGCAAAAATAAGATTATACTTAGAATTGTTTCTAAGGTTTTTGCCGATGATTTAATTTGGCTAATTAAATCTATGGGTTCTAGGGCAAGGAAGAGAAAATGTCCAAATTCTGTACATAGTTGGATGGTTACTATAGAATTAAATGATGCTATTTTTTATACAACTTCTGGTAAATTGCGTAATAGTTTAGTAAATTATGAAGATGGTACAGTATATCTTAAAAGACTTAGGAGCATACAATATGTAGGTCAAAGGTATTGGTCTGAAATTTATACAACAGGGCCATATGCAAATAAGGATTTTGTATTAGTGAGAGGTGATTTGTTTGGCAAATCAGAAAAAGATAAAGATACAAGGGTTTAAATTTAAGCCATTTTCTGAAAAACAGCTAAAGATACTGACGTGTTGGCAAGATAATAGTCCTGTTAAGGATAAGTTTTTAATTGTAGCTGATGGTAGCATACGTTCAGGAAAAGAACAGCCATTAAGTTCTAAACTATATACCCCTAATGGTTATAAACTAATGCGAGATATTATTGTAGGCGATTATGTTTTTGATAGGCAGGGGAATCCTACAAAAGTAATTGGTATCTTCCCGCAGGGTAAAAAAGATGTCTATGAAATAACATTTTGTGATGGGAGTAAAACTAGATGTGGTATAGAACATTTATGGACATATGAAGATAATGGTACATTTTTAACGAAAACCCTTGCTGAGTTAATGAGAGAAGATTATTCTGAGGTTAAATTTCCTATAAATGGATGTGTAGAGTTCAAAGAACGAAAGACTGATTCTGTTATGTATGTGAAATTTATTCCTGATGATTATAAATATAATTCAAAAGAAAATAGATTGCAATATTTAGCACATCTTTTGAACATTAATGGTAGAGTATTAAGTAGTAATTTCATGACATATTATAATATATCAAAACAACTTATGGATGATGTGGCAGAATTAGCTAGGTCATTAGGATTATATGTAGATACAAATCATAGTGAAATTCAAATTCAAATAAATAAAGAACTGTATGAAAAGTTAATATCTATACATCAATGTAAATTAACAATAACAGATGAAAAATTATGGAAAACTATAAAATCCATAAAATACATCGGGCAAGAAGAATGTCAATGTATCTATGTAGATAATGAAGAACATTTATATCTTACAGATGATTTCATAGTTACACATAATACTGTATGTATGGCATTATCATTTGTGCTTTTTGTAATGACTAATTTTAATCAACAAAATGCGGCAATGTGTGGTAAGTGATTTGCCACAGCAATATATAAATATATTGCAAGAAATTCAGCAAATTCGGTAAATTCTTGACAATTCGCCCAATTCATGATATACTAAAGTATATAGAATTGGAGGTATTTGTTGTAATGTTAGACTTAATAAATGAAAGATTTAGTTATCTTGTAGTAAAATCCTTACATCACAGGGTAAAGGGGAAGGGTGCATATTGGCTTTGTCAGTGTGACTGTGGTAATGAAACTATTGTCATAGGACAGAACTTGAGAAATAACCACACACAAAGTTGTGGATGTTTAGGAAGATTCAGGGCGATGCAAAATATAGAAAATTCTCGTGGATGTAGATTTGAGAATTTAGATGGATTCACTAGCGGAAAACTTAGTGCAACACCTATTTTTGAAAAACGTGGACGAAATTATTATTGGCTATGTAAATGTGAATGTGGGAACGAAGCATGGGTAAGTGCAAAGCATTTGAAAGATAAAAGTACACAGTCTTGTGGATGTCTTGCAAAAGAAGTTTCTTCTATAACACATAAAACACATGGAATGTCGAAAACAAGATTTTATAAAATTTGGTCTGGCTTGTTTGATAGATGTTATAGAAAATCTCATGTGAATTATAAAAATTATGGTGGTAGAGGAATTAAAATTTGTGACCGTTGGCACAAATTTGAAAACTTCAAAGAAGATATGTATGAATCCTATTTGAAGCATTGTGATACCTACACTGAATATCAAACAACTATTGACAGAATAGACAATAATGGAAACTATGAGCCATCGAATTGTAGGTGGGCTACAAGAAGCGAACAACAAAAGAACAGAAGAAAATACCGAGGTAATCAACTAGATTGCGAATAGGCTAGTTGACACCGTAGAGCGTAGGGCTGAATAAATATAATGCCCCAAGAGTGCTGAACACCTAAACTCAAAAGAGCATGGTGAAAATGTACGCCGAACTATAAGGAAGTCGTAACTTATAGAACTAAGGGATAAAAAGCCTTTAGGATAACAATTTTGAAATCTGTAGGTTCATTCCGGAGGAATGTTCTAGCTACGCTAAAACAAATGATGATAGCAATAGGATATGAAGTAATAGAACATAGAAGCGAAAATTATGTTGAAATAATTAATGGCGAAGTTGTGAATTATTTTTATATTTTTGGTGGTAAACTATTTCTTGCCACCCTATTAGGGAAACCTAGTAGCAAATAAATCCGCAAAATCGGTGAAGTCCATTGACATTCTGTATGTTAGAGTGAAGGATAATACCGAGGTAAATAGTCAGATTGCGAAAGGCTGATTATCACCGTAGAGCATAGGATTGAATAAATATAATATCTCCAAGAGTGCGGATTACCTAAGTCTGAGTAGATATGGTAAAAATATATGCCGAACTTATAAGATGATAAATTATAAGAACATAAGAATAAAAAGTCTTATGGGTAACATAATATTGAAGGATAGATTTTGTCGTGCATATAGGAAACTATATGTAGTATAATCGGGAAAAATCGGGAAAAGCCTTATTGATATTATCAATAAGATAATTCCGAGATAACCAAGAGAATTAAAAATCTTTTGGTATTGTAGAGCTTAGATATTGAACCTAATATATGTTAGAATATAATATATCCAAGAGTTTCCGACACCTAAACACTGTTTAGTGCATGGTGAAGATTTAAGCCGAACTATATGGTGACATATAGAAATAGTGGATAAAAAGCCACTATGATAACATTATTTGGAAAGCTCGCAGGATTTGATAAACTTGTGTCGTGCATAATAGAAATATTATGTATTATCAGAAACCTAATTCGGTGAAGGTCTTATTGACAAGATAATACCGAGCTAACTATATAAGTTAAAATGTATATAGTAGTGTAACGCATAGAAGTTGAACCTATATTAAGTATAGAATAAAATACTTCCACGAGAGGTTTCAACCTAAGTCTAAATAGATATGGTTAAAATGTATGCTGAACTAGATTTGAATTAACAAGTCGTATCTCATTATGAGTATGTTCGTAAGAACTAGAAGTAGAGGATAAAAAGCCTTTACGATAACATTGTTGCCAGGGACTGACTATTTGTTCGCTCCTGCTGGACGAAGTTGCACTTATGCCTCAAAGTTTTTTTAACCAGGCATCAGCACGTCTATCTGTAGAGGGAGCAAAGATGTTTGTAAACTGTAATCCTGCTGGAATATATCATTGGTTTTATAAAGATATTTTACAGCAAGCTAAAGAAAAAGATGTTTTATATATTCATTTTACAATGGATGATAATTTATCACTAACAGAAGAAATAAAGAATAGATATAAAAGAATGTATACAGGTGTTTTTGCGAAGCGGTACATCGAGGGTAGACACATTTGCTCTCCTACTATCGAAAGATAGTTGAAAATAAAGTAGGTTAAAATTGGAAGGCTTAACTGCTAATCAATTACCACTCACAAGAGAAATTTTGTGAAGGTTTAGAGACTAGATAAGTAACCTAAGTGTGAATATGGTGAAAGTCCACGAAATCTACAACCTAAGTCAAAAGATATGGTTAAGAGATAGTCCAACTCTATGCGAAAGCATAGTTACAGAATAAAGAGTCTGTATAATAAAGTAAAGAGATGGTGTGCGGCCGAAGGCTTAATATATGATATGTTTGATGAGGAAGAAATGGTGGTTGAACCTGAAGAAATTCCTTATGACGAAATGGAAAGATGGGTAATAGGCTGTGACTATGGTACTGCTAATGCAACGGTATTTTTAATGGCAGGTAAAACATATGATGGAGTAGTATATGTAGCAAGAGAATATTATTTTGCAGGTAGAGAAGAAGCACAAGCTCAGGGTGATTTTGAAGCACAGAAAACGGATATTGAATATGCAGGAGACTTAAAACAATTTATTATGGAAGCATATCCATTAACAGGTAAAACATATAGGTCTAGCGTAAATGATTCTGTAAATGTAATAGTTGACCCTGCGGCCGCTAGTTTCATTTTGCAATTGCGTAGGCAAAGGTTTAAAGTTTCTAAGGCTAATAATTCTGTTTTAGACGGAATACGAACTGTAGCTTCTGCATTTTCCGAAGGTAATTTAAAGGTAAGTAGTGAGTGTGTTAATTTAATTGATGAGCTACATACTTATAGTTGGGACAAAAAAGCACAGGAAAGAGGTATTGATAAGCCTGTAAAATCCCATGACCATTGCTGTGTAACAGGGGAAACACTTATACACACAACAAATGGCTATAAGGAAATAAGAGAACTTGTAGGAACAGAAGGTTATGTAAATACATTAAATCCGAACACAGGTGAAAAGTGTGTGAAGAAATATAAAAATGTAATATGTACAGATGAATCTGCAAGAGTATTGAAGCTAGAATTTGAAAATGGTGCTTCATTTAAAGTTACAGCTAATCATCCTATTTTAACTACAAATGGTTGGAAGTTAGCTGGGGAACTAACATTAGATGATGATATTGTTACAAGTCTTGACTAAATTAGTTATTTAGGTTATAATGCCATATAGAGGTGATTTATATGACATTTATAATTTTTGATAATCATAAATTTATAAAAGACAATACTACTGGGTATTATCATGCACATTATGGAAATACAACTAAGTTATTACATAGAGTAGTGTGGGAACATTTTAATGGTACAATACCAGAATATTATCATGTGCATCACATAGATAAAAATAAAGATAACAATGATATTTCCAATTTGGAGCTAATTGAGTGCCATGCTCATTTGTCTGAACATGGCAAATTAAATTTTGAAGCTAACAGAAGTAAATATCTAAAACATTTAGATGCTATTAGAGAAAAAGCTAAGGCTTGGCATTGTTCTTTAGAGGGCAAGGAATGGCACTCAAAACACGCTAAGTTGGTTGCTGAAGGAATACCTTATGTTACTAATATCTGTGAAGAATGTGGAGCTGAATATAAAGTTAAAGCCCCATACGCTAAGAGGTCAAGATTTTGTAGTGGGAGGTGCAAGACTGCAAATAGAAAAAAATCTGGTATAGATGATATTGAATGTGTTTGTAACGTGTGTGGTGCTATATTTACCAAAAATAAATACAGTAAGAAAACTACCTGCTCTAAGGAGTGTAGTAAGAGAAATGAAAATAAAAAATATAGTTGATGCAGGTATAGAACCTGTATATAATATGGAAGTAGAAGATGTACACTGTTATCCTGTTACAGAATCGGATATTATTGTACATAATTGCGATGCCTTAAGGTATCTATGTATGAAATTAAAAGCTAAAACAAAACTAGATAATGTAACAAAAAAAGTTGGATGGTAATAAAAAGAGCAGGGTTGCAGATACCCTGCTTTTTCTTTTTTGGGAATAAATACTTGACTTTCTAGCTATCATTATGTATAATGTAACTAGAAAGAGAGGTGAGCCAAAAATGGCTAGAACAGGTAGACCAAAGTCTTTAAATCCCAAACAGCACGTTGTAACTATTAGGCTTACAGATGCAGGTTGGGAAAGATATTCTGATATGCTTGCATTAGCAGATGTAAGTGGAGCTGAGTTAATCAGAATGGCATTAGATTGTCTGTATAAGGAATATGAGGACGAAGTTAAAGTATTTGAAAATTAACTTGTTGTACATTTACTAAGGAGGTGAGGTTAAATAAATGAGCAAAAACAAATTTGATTTAACAGGGCAAACTTTTTATTATTGGACTGTTTTACAAGAAGCTGAACCTAACAAACATGGACAAACACAATGGCTATGCAAGTGTAAATGTGGAACTGTGCGAACCATTACTACAGGTAGTCTAAGAAGTGGTAGAAGTAAGTCTTGTGGTTGCTATAAATCAGAAATAAATACTAACCATTTGGTAGGAAAAAGGTTTGGTAGATTAACTCCTATAAAAGTAGTAGGTAAGAATCAAAGAGCTAATGTTTGGGAATGTAAATGTGATTGTGGAAACATAATAAACGTAAAATCTACATCATTAATGAATGGCACAACTACATCTTGTGGTTGTAAAATGAAAGAATATCAAGAAAAAAGAGCTGTTGATTTTACAGGAACCAGCACTTCAGATATTACTGTAATTTCTAAAGATTTTACAAATCATGCTGGTTCTGTAATATACACTTGTAAATGTAATCACTGTGGCAGTTTATTTACGTGTACTGACCATGCATTAAGGCAAGGATGTGTACATTCATGTGGGTGTACTTATGGAAGTAGTTTAGAAAATGAAATTGCAGATTATATAAAATCATTAATACCGGGTAAAACAATTTTGAGGTCATATACTTTGGGTAAGCTAAGTAAGTATGAACTTGATATTTATTTACCTGATTATAAAATAGGTATTGAGGTAAATGGCAGTGTGATACATTCAACTGAGGGAAACCCGTATAATCCAAAGCCTAAATTATATCATCAGAATAAGTTTTTGCTGGCTAAGAAGAATGGGATTCGCTTAATTAACATTTTTGACGTATTCTGGACAGATAAGTTGAAATCATTCTTAGTTAATTTATTACAGCCATCTTCTCGCATACCTGCTAGAAAGTGTATCTGCCGTATAATAACCAAAGCTGAAGCTAATAAGTTTTTTGATATTTATCACTTGCAAGGTGGCAATAGAAATTCTAAGTGGCATTATGGATTATATTTTAATGATGAGCTTATTTCTGTAATGAGTTTTGGTGTAAAACGATATAGCAAAGGTATAGAACTTATTAGATATGCAGTAAAGAGTGGGTTTTTGGTTTTAGGTGGAGCTGAAAAACTATTTAAACATTTTTTAACAGATGTTAATCCTGATTCAGTGTTTACCTATTCGGACAATAATTATTTTTCAGGTGAGGTGTATAAAAGATTAGGATTTCAAGAACAAGGAGTTACTACTCCTGATTATTACTGGTTTATAAATCATAAGGGGTATTATTCTAGGGAATCTTGTCAACCACATAAGCTAAAACAAAAATATCCTGAGTTATATGATGAAACAGCAAGAAGTGTAGAAACTGATATTATGCTTAAATTAAAAGGAAAACGAGTGTATATGTGTGGAAATACTAGATGGGCATTTTCACTAAGTGTTAAATGAAAGGATGATGTATAATGGAAAATAATATTAAAATTTTTGAAAATGATGTATTTGGTTCATTGAGAACGATTAACGAAAATGGCAAAATTATGTTTGTTGCCTCTGATGTGGCTAAAATGCTTGGATATAAAAATGTTAGTGATGCAATTTCAAAACATTGTAGGTATATAGCAAAATGCGATATACCTCACCCACAGGGTAAAGGTACATTGGAGGTAAACATTATTCCAGAGGGTGACGTTTATCGGCTCATTGCTCATTCTAAGTTACCTTCGGCTGAGAAATTTGAAAGTTGGGTATTTGATGAGGTATTACCATCAATTAGAAAGAATGGTGGCTACATTGCAGGACAAGAGACTTTATCTGATGAAGAACTTATGGCAAAAGCCTTAATGGTAGCTCAACGCACTATTGAGAATAAAAATAAGCAGATTGCAGAGATGAAGCCTAAAGTAGATTTTTATAATGATGTAACGGGTTCTACAGATACAATAGATATTGCAAGTGTAGCTAAAGTATTAAATGTACCTAATATGGGAAGAAATAAGCTATTTGCATTTTTGCGAGAAAAGAATATTCTCAATAAGAGAAATGAACCATATCAATATTTTGTAGATAAAGGATATTTTAGACAAGTAGAGAGTAAGTGGGAACATGATGGTACTATTCATATTAATTTAAAGACAGTGGTATTCCAAAAAGGTTTGGATTTTATTCGTAAATTGGTTTTGGAGCACAAGGATTGAATATGAAGCTAACAGAGGGGGGGGTATATCTACCCTCCTGTTTTGTTATTTTACAAAATGGTAAAAATATGATATAATATAATTAAGGAGGATGATGAATTTGGCAAGTAAACAAATGGCCGTAAAGAGAACTGTTTATGGTTCAGGTGGTGTAGCACAAGAATTTGTAGAAAAAGAAGCTATACAGAATGAATTAGTAGAGCAAGTATTAAGACTTGCTCCATATGATGGTGTACCAATAAATAAGTATACATTATTAGATGATTGCTATAGGGCTAGTGGTGGCTTTGAGACAGGTGCATATGTTATACCACATCCTAGAGAAACTTATGATAAATATACTAGAAGAAAGCAGTTATCTTATTATGTAAACTATACTAAACCTATAGTAGATGCTCATGTAAATCCTATTTTTAAAACTGAGCCTGTTAGGCAGAATATGTCTAATACATATCAATTATTCATAAAGGATGTTGATGGCAATCATACTTCATTGACTAGATTTATGAAAAAGACAGCTATTAAGGCAAAGTTACATGGTGTAGAATTTATTGTAATGGATATGGACGTGGTAGATGATAATGAGCTTGTTACAGAGGAAGATATTGTAGACAGACGTTTGTACCCATACCTATATACAATAAGTCCTAATCAAGTAAATAATTGGGCAACTGATAAATTTGGTAGATTGATTAGTATCAGTTACACACTTACAAACAAGGTAGTAGGCAAAGATGGTAATATAGAAACCGTCAGTGAGGTTTGGACATGGACTGAGACTGTTTGCAAAAAATCTATTAATGGCGTTGAGGTAAAGTTCAAGAACAATATTGGTAGAATACCTGTAATTCCTGTGTATGGTGTTATAAATGCTACAGACGAATTAATACCACAATCAGATTTGTATGGCATAGCTAGAACTTCTTTGGCTTTATATAATTGCTTAAGTGAATTGCGTGAGAGAAATAGAAATCAGGCATTTTCTATTCTTACTTATCCTGTTGCTGAAGATGATGATTATGAAAGTGGAGACTTGTCCTTGCAAGTGGGTGTTAATGATATGCTGATGTATCGTGCAGGAAGTCAGTCACCTGAGTATATTACTCCACCTGTTGATTCTTCTAATATGCTTGAAAATGAAATTAAGCTGATGATTCAAGAAATTTACAGACAGGCAAATATGCAATTTGTAACTGAGCAGAAAATTTCAAATATTAGTGGACTTTATCAGAAATGGGCTAACTTACAACTTTTCCAAACTATTTCAGAATTGACTGAGGGATTACAGAACGTAGAAAAAATTTTAGTAAAGATGTTTAGTTCTTTTATGAATGAAGATATGCCTGAGTTTTCTGTTACTTATAATCATGAATATGGTGTAAGTGATATTACTGAAACTTTGGCTAATGCTACAGCAGTTTTGGCAATGAATATTTGTGAGGGATTGAATTACGAAACTAAACGTAAAGTTATTAATGCAATGCTTAGTGATGTAGATTCTTCTGTAGTTAATAAGATTTTGGATGATTTAGCAAAATCTGCTGATAAGGGTGCACCTGTAGATGTTTCACAAGTTAGTGTTACACAACCTTTAGGTAGTTAATAGGATGGTGTATAATTATGATTTTAAATTACTGCATGACGTTCCCTTTGGATAAGATTTTATTTTGGATATTAACAAGCCTTAGATAAGGCTTGTTTTTTTTGTGTCTAAGTATTGACAATATAAATAATATGTGATAAAGTGTATGTAAAAGGAGTGATAAATGTGTTTTGTAAAAGTAGTTCAACAGATATTTGCTTTTGCTGTGCTCACTGTAGCTGTATTGAGTGTGACCGTAATATGGATGGTGAGTTAATGCAAAGGCTTCGTAAGCGAAAAGACGATTATTATTACAGTGTATCTAATTTTACTGATACTTGCAAGAGATTTAATTATGAGTTCCCCAATAAGGTGGAAGATATAAAAGAGAATGATTTATTTTATACTTCTGCGGGGGAATTGGTGCGAGCTACCAAGATAGGTAGAAAATATATTTACGGAATCCGCCTATATCAGCGAGATGAAATTAAATGTAAGAAAGACAGTATTGATTTGAGCAGGGTGAGAAGGCTGTATGTATAAAGTTAGTGATACGAAAAAAGTTTCTGAGATTTTGCAGGAAGTTAGTGAAGTAGACGATGATATATTATACTTCTGTCACAATGGAATAACCGCAACAGCCTTAGTAGCTTTGCGAGATAAGGGTAAAAAGCCGATAGTTAGGTTGATACCTAAAGCAAGTGAATTATATGGGACATTTATAAATAGTTATGTAAATGTTTCTAATGTAGATTATCATGGAAATATGGAAATTCAAATTTATATAGGCTCTACTAATACTAGGGAGAGGGAAAGACTTTGCAAGTGTAGAAAATTGCCAACATTAGGGAATCTCTTGGACGTTTTTGATAAGTGTCCTAAGTTAAAATATAAGGCTAAGTACACTCTCGTGTTTAGTAAAAAAGCAAAGAAATTGGATATGAATAAAGTAAATGAACTTTTCCCCAGTAATAGATTTGAAATTCTAATGGAGTAAGTTATGAAACGAAGAATACGAGTAATATTTAAAAGTGGTAAGGAAATATACTTTAATGCAGATGAAGTGAAAATAACTCATCACAATGGCGATTTAGTTTCTATAGAAGCAGAGGGCATGAGCATAATGAATGGATTTCTTTACTTACGATTAGAAGATGTTGTAGCAATTTGCTACGGAAAGGAGAGAGATAGTGCAGTTAAATGAAGAATCTATCCAAATAACACTAGGTAATCATTATGGGCGAGACACAGGCATGATTGCTGTACCTAATGTGCTCATGTATTCTAAAGATGGTGGGATGTATGAAGCTGATTTTATCACTATAACCAAATCAGGCTACTTAACTGAGGTGGAAGTAAAGATTTCTATTTCAGACTTTAGAGCTGATTTTGAGAAACAGCGGTATCATGATTCACTTCATGTAAATTCTCTATATTATGCTTTGCCGAAAGAACTTTATCAGAAGCACAAAGAAGAAATTGATAGTTCTTGTGATAAGGTTGGTGCAGGAATTATCCTAATACGTTCTGATTCATGGTGGGATGGTGTAGTAAAGAAACCAAAACTAAGAAAGGTTGAGCCATTGACTATTTATGAAAAACTTGACTATGCAAGACTTGGATGTATGAGATGGCCAAAATATTATTATAGGGGGATGAACAGCAATGGCTAAAATATATACACCATTGAGATACCCAGGTGGTAAGTCAGCACTTGCAGATTTTGTATGGCATACCATAGAATTAAGTGACTGTACAGAAATTCCATATTGTGAACCATTTGCAGGTGGGGCAGGAGTAGCAATGAACTTACTTTTGCAAGGTAAAGTAAAATCAGTCATTTTAAATGATTTAGATACAGGTATATATTCTATATGGTATGCAATCTTTAACGATACTGAGTGGTTTATAGAAGCTATTAGTAATGCAGATGTAACCTTAGTGGTGAGAGAACAGCAAAAGAAAGTTTATAATGAACTTAAGGACTCTTATGGGTATTCTCGTGATTTAGCTTTTGCTACATTCTTTCTGAATAGAGTAAATTATTCAGGAATATTAACAGGTGGCCCAATCGGGGGCAAAGAGCAAAAAGGAAAATATAAATTAGATTGCAGATTTAATAAGGAGTCTTTAATAAATAAAATCAAAGAAATTGCTAAATATAGAGATAATGTACAGTTATTCCATATGGATGCTGTAGAGCTGTTAAAAACTCAGTCTATTATTTTTGTATTTGCCGACCCACCTTATTGGCAAGCAGGTGATATGCTATATGAAGCAAGTGTTAAACATTTAAAATTGGCTAAAGTTTTATGCGAATCAAAAGATATTCATTGGATTGCTACTTATGATAATAATATAGATATTAGTAATATTTATGAGAATTATGGTGCACAGTCAAAGCTATTTGAATTACAGTATTCAGCCTCAAGAAAAAGAAAAGAGTTAGAGTGTATGTTTTATCAAGATGTAACTATAGAATCATTTGGTAAGATTAAGTTGAGAGAAAGGGAAGATATTTCATGTTAGGATTTAGTGTAATTATACAGAACATAAAGCGTACATTTTTGCAATTAGATTCTTTTGATAAAGTTTATGGCCCTTTTTGTACTCGTGAAAAATTACTTATTGAGTATAGTGCATATGTGGACGAGTTTGATGATGAACTTTCAAGCGGATGGGGTGACGAAAACTATTTAGAAAGGAGATAAATATGGATTTTGTAGTAGACCCTAGAATAATATACGGATTATATATACTTACTATGCTTAGATATACAGCAATAAGTATGATGATGGCTAGTTTAATTGTAATTATAGTTGCAAGTATTTTTAGTTTAGACGAATATGAAGAATACGAAGTCAATGCTAAGAAGTGGATAAAAAGAGGACTAATAAGTTTAGGACTAGGCTTTATTATTATGCTTTTTATTCCTGATAAAAATACTTGTCTCACAATGCTTGCTCTTTATTATGTTACTCCTGACAACATTATGACAGTGCAGGGGAATATAGTAGATTTTGTAGGGAAATTGGCTGAAGCAATAAATTTTACTTGCAAATAGAGTATTAATATGTTATAATAACAACATAGAAAGGGTGATTATAATATGTTGTTATTAGGAGTATTAATATTTAACACAGCAAATCTTTTATTGGTATTAGGCACTAAGTCACATGATAATGTAAGGGAAGGAACTGCTGAGGGTATTCTATCTTTTTTCTACTATTTTATAATATCTTTAATTATTGTACTAGGCTTTAAACTTCCTGCTGAGTGTGGTGTGGTTTATGCTGTTCTGTGTTTAATGCAGTTTATGAATTATTTGCTGTTTTGGAAAAAGAAGTGGTATTCGAGGTGCTTAATGTTTACAATAATTCAGTTTTGCACCAAAAAGGAGATTGATGTTAAGTAACTGGGAAAATACTCAAGTGTAAAAAAATATGTAGCAATATGCTAAAGACTCAAAAAAGCCGTTGAGTTAGTTTGTGCTGACTTTATAGCAGTCGGAACGACTGGAAATAAACCAGAGGCGGTTGAAACAGTCCGTCTAACTACGGGATAGCACCCTGATGGTAGCCGTTGGACAGTGGTAAATGCGAGAACCAAGCAAGGCTGACGAGCCTAAACGTAAAAACAAATATTATGAAAGGAGATAGCTACTTTGATGTACTCAGCAGAATATCACAGATAAGATACTGCTGATATGTACCGATGGCTAGTCGGGAATTTACGCCTTTGGAGTATCAAACAAACGTTAGTAGCTTGTCTTTCGGGACAGCGAGAACGGATACGATGAATAAGGAACTACAAATCGTGAGATTGTAGCGAAACATCTTGATATATACATATTTGTCTATATTTTAAGTAGCAGATTCTGTGACTAAAGAAGAATTAAAGAGATTACAATCCCTCTCACTTGAAGATAAGATTGCTTTAACTAAGTTAAGAATTACTGAGTTTTATGAGCAAAATAGTGGCAATATAGTAATCTCTTATAGCGGGGGAGGGGACAGTAGTGTATTGCTTCATTTAACTCGTCAGTTATATCCTGAAGTTAAGGGTGTATTTTGTGACACCGGGCTAGAGTTTCCTGAAGTAAAAGAACACGTTAAGAATACTGAAAATATAGAAATAATACGTCCTTCAATGTCTTATAAACAAGTTCTTGATAGATATGGATTTGTATACCCGTCAAAAGAGGTATCACGCATCATATATTATGCAAGAAAGGGCAGTCAGTGGGCAATATATAAGTTACAGGGCAAAAATAAAGACGGGGAAGATGATTTCTATGCACAAAGATTTAAGAATTACGCTTACCTTTTAGATGCACCATTTAAGATGCATGACCAATGCTGTAGAGTATTAAAGAAAGACCCATTTAGTAAGTATGTGAGAAATCATAACAATGTAGGAATGATTTTGGGCACTAGAGCAGAAGAATCAGTATTGAGAACGCAGTCGTATTTAAAAACTGGCTGTATAAATACAAAGAAAAATTCTGCTACCCCAATAGCATTTTGGATGTCCTCAGATATTCTAAATTATATAGTAAAGTATAAGGTAAAAATACCTACAATATATGGTGAGGTAAAAAATGGAAAATATAGCGGTGTACAAAGAACAGGCTGTATATTTTGCCCCATCGGTGGGATAGACGAGGTGCTAAAAGAAAAGCACCCAAAATTATATACTTATTGCATGGAAACTTTAGGACTAAGAAAATTATATGAGTGGGTGGCTGAGAATAAGCCAAAATCACAGACATTATATACAAGTAAAAAGGAGTTTGATGATAGATGAATATTTATTTACCTATGAAAAATGATTTATTAGACAAAGGCGAAGGTACTATTTGGACAGGGGGGGGGGGATGAAAGAACCTGAAATAACAAACTTTGAGGGAGTACGGTGTGCAAAGTTTGATGGAAATTCAAGACTACAACTTCAAGATACTACTCCTATAAAATCCCTAAAAGAGTGGACAGTGCAAGTATGGATTTATCCTACTAGGTTAGGTAGTTATAAAAATCAGTCATTTATTTTTACTACGTATACTTTAGGTTCATCTTGGTCTGATAGGTTTTTTACTGTGGCATTGTATACACCTACGATTATTACATTACAGCAAGTACAGAAACCTATAACTTCAATTATGAATAGTTGGCATCATGTAAAGGTAACAACTAATGGTTCTAATTTAATTTTATATTTAGACAATCAGAAGTTAGTAGAAATTAATAGTTATAGTTCAAATCTAACATTTCCTCTGTTTTCTATTGGAAACGAAGCTGGAAATTATGGACTAAATGTTGGATTTTATGGTTATATGACACAATTTGAATTTTCAGATGAATATAATAAAAGAGATTTACTTCTAAATGATAGTAAATTCATATACATAAATAAAAACAATGAAGTATGGGCGATGGTATAGGAAAACCAAATTCAAAAATTTCAAAAAATTAGAGGGGGCTGAATATTACCTCAGAAAAAACAGAACACTTGAACGGGGGGGCTATACCAACATAATAGAACATATAGGCAGGTGAGCAAATGTTCACCTGCCTTTTTACTTTATTGACACATAGCCAAGTGCATTGCAAACCTGCTTTCGAACGGCTTGCGGGCCGTCCCGCTAGCCACTAACTATTCTAATATAATTAGTGACAGATTAGATGCTGGGACACCCATTCTGCGGCCATTTCCTGCTTGTGGTGAATTTCCTTTAACATTTGCTCCCTAGTATTCTTTGGTTGTGGGCAGGTGTCTATAAGTTTTAGAAGCCACTTGAAATTATAAGTTTCAGCTACTCCGATTAACGGAGCGATAAGTTCTAATGGTATACACTTTTGGGAATTTTCTGCATCCTCTGTACAGAAAAAACGAACAGAGTCAATGGACTCTCCCGAAGGTCGAACGACCGTATGGCGAATTTTTAATTCACCATAGGGATAACAACCACCAATACGGATGCTTACGGATTTTCCATATTTGCCCGCAAACATAGATAATTGCATAACGCAATTTTCACCATTAAATATATTCTTCATTTTATATACCTACCTTTCTGCCCCACACGGGGCAACGCTGCCCACCCCCTAGGGGGTGAACACATATCTAACTTACACTTATATAATACTATATATCTAACAGCGTGTAAACCCCTATTTTTAGAAAACTTTTATCCACTGACAGTGTACAAAATGATAATGATAATCAAGTCTGTGAACCCTTGATTTTATTAGGTTCTAAATGAGAATTGCCGGTGGATATGCCATTAGCTTAATCTGAATATAAATATATGCAAAAGGCATATATAGGGCTTAAATCGCCTCTAGTGGCTTATATGAGGCACTTACAAATATAGCTAGACGGAAAATTTTTCAGAGGGTGAAACACGAAATAATACAGATATTCGCATAGTATATAAGTATTAATAGTAGGATATTAACAAAAGTGCATTTATCATAGAACAAAATTTCATGCTAAAATCTGAACAAATGATAATACAGTTATGAACAATATTTCATGCACATATGCTCAAATAGTAGCTTTACATAATTTCATAATACATATAAAACATACTTATAAAGTATGGTACAAATGCTCACATCTGAATGAGCAAAAGTGCATGAACAAATGATAAATAATGGATTAACAAAAGTGCAATATACAGACAAATGAACAAATAATAATAATGCAGCTTTACATAATTTCTTGAACAAAAGTTACACATGAGATAAACAAAATTTCACTAAACCTACTAAACCACTATGAATAGTATTATATAACATTACATACTAAACATATATGAATAATATGTATTTATACCAACACTAAAACATACTAAACCACTATGAATAGTATTATATAACATTACATACTAAACATATATGAATAATATGTATTTATACCAACACTAAAACATACTAAACCACTATGAATAGTATTATATAACATTACATACTAAACATATATGAATAATATGTATTTATACCAACACTAAAACATACTAAACCACTATGAATAGTATTATATAAAAACATACCATTCATGTATGAATAATAGCCTATTAAACATGTATGATTAATAGGTGAGCGTCTCATCCCGCCCAGGGTGTACAGTAGGCAAGGCTGGGAATAAACCAGTAAACAGTCTGGGTGGCTATGTTATTTGTTGCAATAAAAAAGCAGGATACAAATTGTACCCTGCAAGAATTTGTTGTTATATTCATCCTGCATTCCACTTTGGTGCACCAAAGTTTGTGAATGTTTCCCTACTAATACCATGTAATATAGCCTCTATATAACAAGTAGGTTTTGGGATTGAGATTAATTCCGAATATTTAGGCTTTGAAATAATTTTTCCGTTTTTCCGGACGGTGAAAAACCATTGTTCAAAAACCTCTTTATTTTCTTTTTCTGTTCCTGAGATAAACTCAAACTGATAATTATTTTTTGTTTTCGGATGGATATAGCGAACAGTTAGTATTTCTTGCGACTCTTGATACACCGCTGAAAAATTAAATGGCTCACCGTCATTATGGAATAACCAAATAATGTTGCCTTTTTCCATATTTCTAATAACTCTCATAAATAAAACCTACCTTTCAAAAAACATTTAATATTTACTATGTTTAAAGTATACTATATATCAGACACAAAGTCAAGAAAAATTTTTTATACCAATATAAAAATTAACAGCGTTTTTGTGGTGGTATAAGAAAAAGAGGGTGGAAAAATCCACCCTTGATTTTTTATTGGTTTACTATTTTCTTTGCTATTTCTTGTATATAATCTCTTTCATTTTCGGGTAGTAATTCTTCAGGATTAATTTTCAATTTCTTTAGAATTTCCTCAACTACAATTTCACTGTATAATCTGCAACTGTAGTCATCCTCATTTTCTTTTGTTTTTGCCATTTTCATTTTATAGAAACTATACCATGTATCAAATACTTTGTTGTTATATTCCTGCTTTAATGTTTGTAATTCCCTTTTAGTCATTTTTAAAACCTCTTTTCTGTACACTTGAATAACTTGACTATGATTTAAGTTTAACAGATAAATACAATGTTGTCAAGAGAAAAAATCAGATAATTTTTCTTAGTGTTGGTATAGATACATACTTAACATACATATAATATATGTGTTTATACCAACATCATAAGAAAAAAAGAAAATCCCTAGCCACATTACAGACTAGGGATTAAGTAAGATATTTAAATTTTATTTTTCATATCTATATCGGACAATTTGTTCTAAGGCTTTTTCTCTTGTTCTCCACCTAGGTGTAGAAGCGACGTTCAAGTCGTCTGCATAAACTCCAAAAATACAAGGGTTTATCAATAAGACCCTTTGGTTTATATTGAACAGCCTTTGTAATGCTTTAACAACTATTTCTATTGGTGGCATCCAATATCCCTCACCAAAGAAGTATCCGTATCTGTTATCAGATACCTCCTTTATGAGATTATTTATTTCATAAGCCATGTCACCAGATGGAGTGTTCCAATTATCATTAACCAGACTCCGCAGGTTTGCCTTTACAAAAAAGGCTAAATCCCTTACTTCAATTTTAATTGTTTTCATAAATATAACCGCCTTTCATAATTAATTTGACTATGGCTATATAGTAGCATAAAGTTAGTACCTTGTCAACATTTTTTTTTAATTTTTATTCTGTTAAATCTATAAAGATTTTAAATAGCAAGGCAAACCATGCCCAGAACATAATAAATTGACTTGTTTTTGTTTCTTTCATGCCAAAATACCAATCAAGAATTCTATTGTTCCAAACAACTATTTTTCTAAACATTTTTTTTACAACCACCTTTCATATATATAGTAATATATTTGTTGTTTTGTGTCAAGAAAAAAAGCAGGGATTTTTGTTATCCCTGCTAGAATTATTATTTTACCTTTGTATAGCCTAATGAGGTAAAATACCTCTTATAGCAATTCAGTGTTCTTGTGGTAGACGATTTTCCAGTCCATCCACAATCATCTAAAGCAAATTCCCTTTTGTTGTCGTTTACTTTGCACACCACATTATTATGATAGCTAAAATACCGCCCAGCTGGAGTTACTTTGACTCCATGGTTGCCTACTGTTTTATTTGTTATGGCTGTTACTAAAGTATCAATTGACTTCATTTTTGAAAGCCTCCTTAAAATTTGTTTGTTGCTTACTATGTTTATATAATACTATATATCAGATACAATGTCAAGAAAAAATTAAAAAAAAATAAAAAAATAGGATACAAATTGTACCCTATTTGAATTAGCTTTTTATTCGCTAAATTTAAACCTTGCATTTTTATTATACTTGTACCATGAAATAACATAATTATTATTATAGTATGGTTTGCTAGAACGCACATTTATATATTTCATTTCATCCCTGCTATGTAGTGCCTCCTCTACTTCTCTAGCCTCTTGCCAATTTTCACAAACAACAACAACTTTATTAGTTTTGTTTTCTGCTAATCCCCAGCCACTCATGAATTTGTCAGTTGCAGTTACGTAATACATAAATAAAACCTGCCTTTCAAACACTTTATTAATTACTATGGTTAAATAATAACACATATCAGATACAATGTCAAGTAGTTTTATAAAAAAATTGTTAGTTGTGAGTAATGACTATTGGCATTATGATGCCTAATTCAGATACTACCTTATTTATAATATAAGATAGTAATGTATTTTTTCTTCTATCTATTTTTGTTATCTTTCCATATGGAATAAATGGCCTTTTATCTAATGCACAAGGAATTATTATTGTTACTAAATAGTCTTTGTACGCAATATCAATAAAGCCGACTGAATTAATGTCATCCCAGTTAGGTGTAGCATAGTTACCCAGGATAACTCCATTAGATTTGATAATACCATATTCAATATTACCATCATAAATTTTTTCAATTTTCATATTTAAAACCTCTTTTCTATAAACTCAATATTTACTATGGTTATATAATATCATAGTAGTAAAATTTTGTCAAGGAAAAAATAAAAAAAAATAGAGGGCACTTTGTACCCTCTTAACATTATTTTTTTTTAAAACAACGTCATCAACCCGTCTAAAGTCTTTCCCATAGAGGTATAGTTATAACTTCTGACTTCTTTTGCTGATACCGCTTTAGCGTGTTCCCTAGAACAAACAAAATCGTCCCGTTCCTTTTTAGTATGAAAGCAATATGTATCGTGCACATAGCCGTTATACACTTTGTCGTTCCTATATTTGTAAACATTAGCATAAAACATTATAATCACCACCTTTATGTATATAGTAGCACAATAATGTTTTGTTGTCAATCAAAAATTAATTTTATATCTTTGTGGCAACACTTTGACCTATAGTGTTTCAATTTTTTCTTTAAGTCTAAAATTTGTAAGTTATCTAATTCTTTGTACTGATAAAGCACTTTTTTACAACAAGGACAAACCAATTTTACATTTGTTCTATTTTTTGGCATCCTTCCATATGTGCCTATATTCATATTGTAAAGTTTGTTAATTATACCAGCATACTCTTGAAATGCTGTACCATGATTAAGACATCCAGGGAATGTATGTATTATCTCATGAAAAATTGTATCCTCCATTGTATCGACATCTGAATATTTGCTGATACGAATGATATAATTATTTTTGTTTGTCATTTGGCATAGTCCTAAAGTTTTTTGACCCCATGACAATTTAACATCTTGTTATTATTATATTGGTAAATGTTTGTCAACAAAAAAGCCTACTATTTTTACATAGTAGGCAATTTCTTTTTAAATCCTTGTAACCTTGATTGTTACATATCCAGCCTTTTCTTTGGTTCTGTACTTATTATATAGGCTAGCGTATTCTTTTCTAAAAAGTGCAGAATTAAATATTGTAGTCGGCTTTACTTCTCTAACTGCAATATCATATGTAGTTGGTCGGTTATTGTCCGCAAGGTTTTCTAAAATTCTAGCCTTGATAACTTTTTGCTTTTTTCTAATTCCTGCATTTTCTTTTCATTTTCTGCATATTCTTTGCAATACCGTGTCAATGTTTCCTTAGTCATACTAAAAACCTCCTTATTAGTACATCCAACCATACTTCTCTTCATATGGTTTTAAATCAAAAATGTTTATACAGCTGAAAAATTCCTCCTCAGTTTCGTAAACATCCCTTATACCGTCCTCATTTATGGTAAACCACAAACCATTGTTTGTTTTACCTATTGTACAATCAATATCAGCATCATTGTACATTTCTATAAATGCAGGTATAGAGTATTTGGTTTTAAGGTATCTTTCATACTCTTTATACTCATACTTTAACATTTTTTAAAACCACCTTTCAAACACTTTATTAACTTGACTATGGTTATATAATATCATATTATTAAAAACCTGTCAAGAAAAAAAAATAAAAAAAAAAATAGCAGGGATTTTATTCCCTGCTATATAGTCATCTTATATAAATACAATATTCAGTTTCAAAAGGATTTTGCTCAAGTATTTTAAAAATAACATCAAACTTCTGATACTCTTTTAATATCTTTTCAGGTGCATCGTTATCACCCTCATGCAAGCCAATTCTATACACATGAGATACTTTTTTAAATCCTATTGACTTTAAAATCTTATCTGATAAATATTTGTCAGCATTTCTTGGATTGTTAATAATTATCTCAATGTACTCGTCAAAGTAATAAGAGTCCTTTGATAATTTTCTCATACATTCCGGGCAAAGAATACCACTATCTAGTTGTGTATAACCATTGTTTATAAAATGTGCTTTCCCACAGCAATCACAAGTATAATAATCCTCGCAATATATGGTATTATCTGTTAGTTTCTCAACCTTTTCTTTGTCCTCATCTGATAAATCAGTCATATCTACATACCATACACCATCAATTTCAACTTCATAAATGTTTTTAATTGCTCTAAGTTCATCAATTGTATCCATATATAAAACCTCCATTTCTATGTTTACATAATATCATAATTGTAAAGAATTGTCAAGGGAACTTTTTAAAAAGTTCCCTTGTTTTTAATTGTTACCATCCATACAATTTATTAACTGCCTTTACTACTGATACAGTATAGCTAGTTATTAACTTTTTGGCTTCAGCTTCATTCCTACAGTTTAGGAGTTTTTCAGTGAAATTGTCATAGCTTCTATTCGGCTTCATTTGTCTAAGTGTTGCGTAAGTTGTGCCATCATGGTCAGACAAAATAGCATTTACATTGTATCTATCAGCATATACCTCAACAAAATCATAACGACCGTCCCAATCAATGAAGTCTGAAATTTCATCAATTTCTTTATATGCAACATATCTCCCGTTCCACCTGCCAAGATTAGCAACGGCAATTAATTGTGTATCATACTTTAGCTTTACATACTCAAGATTTTTCTTTTCATTGTCAAAGTTATCAACCGCCCAAATATAGGCTAAATCATCTTTTTGTTCTTTTGTTAATGTGCATTCATTAGCTTCCTCATAGTCCTTAAAATCCTCTGTGAAGTAATTTTCCGTTGTGTAAATAATGTGTTTCATTTTTAAAACCTCCTCAAAACTTATTATGGTTATATAATAGCATATTCTTTGTATAATGTCAAGTAAAAATTTTATGTGGGTGAGTATTTTTTAATACCCACCCTGCAATATTTAATTTAACTCATATTCCTCGATATAGTCCTCCATCTGAACATCATATGGATGTTCTATTAAATAGTTTTCCATATCATCAAATTCTACCACGGCATTAACAGCAGACTCAGCACAATGGTAAGAGTTCAGATGTTCTAAATCATCTTCAACAAAATATTCATGATTAAGATTAAATTCCTCAATTTTTGGGAAAATCTCATCAAATTCATTTCCCATAAGCATCATAAAATCAGACATATTATGAATATAACTCCCATAATAGCTATTTACTTGACAAAAGCCGTTCCACATATCAATAATATCGGGATAGCTATAGTTATCAAATACAAAATCTCTAAATGCACTCATTTTGTAGCTTCCTCCTTTACTCTGTCAAAGAAATTTTCTTCTAAATCAACCGCCACTGTATAACGGTTAGTAACAGAAAAGTTATTGCCTAATTCCTGCTTGTACTTCTTTGCACCCTTAGATGCAATTCTGTAGTAGTAGCCAATAGCCTTATCCTTGCTGTATTCGTGCTTTTTAAGATGTTTTGCTAAGGTTTTACAAGCAGAAACAATCTCAAGATACAAGTCCCTGTCATTGATAATGTAGAGATATAAATCCTCTGCCTCATGGGACTCACAATAGTACATATTCTTAGTGATTTTCATATTTATTACCTCCTTGCTATGGTCAAATAATAACATAATTCTAAATACTTGTCAAGAACTTTTTAAATTATTTTTCTTCAAACATAGTACATACAAAACAAATTGGGTTGCCTTTATCATCAATAGTATATTGACCATGAATACAACAGTCATGTGCAACACCATTATAGATACATCTTTTGCACAAATCCTCATTGCCCTCATGTATCTGTTTTGTATCTTCGTCTGTCAGATACTTAACATGATTTTCTAGCCATAATTCTCTGTCTAATTCATTTATCTCCCATTCTCCGTCTAACTTGTTTATGTCCTTCATAGTAACAACCTCCTTTTGTTGTAATTATAGTATCATATTACCAAAAGTTTGTCAACAAAAATGGAGAGTTTTTACACTCTCCAAAAATTTTAACTGTTTTCTTCTATATATTTCTTCATTTTGTCATCTTGTGGATTTTCAACTAGCCAAGGCAGTAAATCATAAAAGTCAATAACTCTGTCAAGAACTTCTTCTTCATTAAAATATGAGTATATAAACCCATTATCGGATTCTCTAAAATATTTGTCATATGTTGAAAATTCTAACAGTTTAAAAGAAATGACTTGAAAATCATCGCCAAACATAGAAGTAAATTGTTCCATTGAATAAATAATTTCACTTGGTATAGCTTCAGCTTTGCAATATTTGTTCCAAAAGCTGATAATATCAGAATGACTATAATTATCCCTTATAAATTCAATCCATGTCTTTTTTGTTGTCCTTTTATTTTTGTCATCTTTGAAAAATAAAATCAATTTCCCACTATTATCAAATCTAGCTCCCATTTTCTTACAATAATCAAATATGGAATTATTATCCATATAAAACCCACAACTTAAAAACCCTCTTACTGTTTTAATAGCTTTTTGTTGTGCCTTATCTGATAATTCATGCAATTTTTTCATATGTAGCCCTCACTTTAACTACAGTATTATACACCTTGCAAGCTAATATTTCCCGCTCCGCAACAGTTTTACAATCTCTGTCAAGAACATCAACTAATAAAGAAATACCTTCTTCAATAGTAGCCTTGTCACAAACTAAATTACAAATACCGTTTTCTAATAAGGCAGGAGGATACTCCCTAGCCAAATCAGTATCCATTAATAAATGATTCACCGCAGATTTAGAAATAAACTTTTCAAACTTAAACATATGTAAAACCTCCTTATAGCTATATAATATCATAATACTTATATAGTGTCAAGAAAAATTTTAATATCTTTTTGATGCATAAAGTGATGCACATTTGTTACCTACAAATTTAACTAATGTGCCCCTAGGGTTAGTATATAAATCAACTTTATCTTCACCTTTCAGATATTTAAAGGCTTCCTTTAATACAGCAGAAGCAACAGGTAAAGGCAGGTCAAAATCTACTATTGTATCAACCATACCTATGTAAGTATAAGAACTCCCATCTGATACATATACAGATTGCTCCTTACTAAAAATAGTTAAATCTAAACCTGCATATGATTGTATATTAGGACAAAACCCTGTAATTGTTCCTATAAGTTTAGTGCAGGAATTAAGATAAAATTCACACTTACGAACCATATCCGGGGGAGTAGGAGGAAGAAAAGGTGTTTCAATACTTATAATATTTGTTGCACTATAAATATACTTACTCATTAGTATCTACCCCCATATCATAAAAACCAAATACGTCAAGTAAAGTAGCACGGTTATCCCCATTATTACTCTGCTTGTTCCACTCATCAGTAAAAAGTTTAATAGAATAATCATTAACAGTATTTCTAGCAGGAGCAAAACCTACAATGTGATGATATTTGTCAATAAGAACATCTTTTGTAAACCCACAAGCAGACAAGCCAATCCAAATATCATCAAGGGAAAGATTTTCTTCTATAAAATCCCTAACATCCATGATATTGATTTTCTCCATAAGTCGATAATAATTGTAAGAGCATTTATCGTCAGGGCAATAAAAGCCATCAGCAGTATTGACTTTGCTACCATCAAAGTGTAATTTAGCCTCCGTAGGTAAATAATTTTCAAAATAATCAATGAACTTTTCCATAGTTTTAAGTTCAAAGCCAAGACTAATATGACCTTTCAAAGCTAATTCAATCATAACCTCATAATCGCTAGTAATTTCTGCAATAATTTTTTCTTCGTTTTCCATGTTTATTACCTCCTTGATTGTTTATGGCTTTATAATAACATAATGTATTCAATGTGTCAAGAGCTTTTTATAAAAATAAATCCGGGTAAAATTAAAAAAAAAGAGAAATGTTTTATATCATCCTATTTATATATTAATTAAACTCTTATAGATTCATCTAAATAAAATCTTGACTTACCAAATATAACATAGTGTCTACTATTTGATGTGGAATATATTTTCAACTTGTGATAGCTTGGCGATATATCATTGTCATGCACATAGCTACAATAAATAAAATCATTCATACCATATTCAATATGATGGATTTGCAAGGAGGCGAAAGCTCCAAACCAACCACCACTAATTTTGTATTTCTCACATATTTCTCTTTTACTTGTCATAATAAATTCCTCCTTAGATAATATTGGTTTGTTTGCAAGCTGTTAGCATTAAGCTAGTAATATGCTTGTCTGTACAGTGGTACTTGTCAGACCATTCACATAGTTCAGCAGGACTCAAAATTGCATATTTTACATCATTAACAAATCTAACTGTAAAGTTGTTATATTTACCACTAGCTTTTAATTTTTCACGATATGCAATGACATCTGTCTTGCTTTTCAGCATTTCAATCCTCTCAACTACCTTGGGTAATTCTTTTTCTAATTTCAACATTTTAATTTACCTCCTCAGATATTTATCTTATGACTAAATAATAACATAATACCCTTAATAAGTCAATAGTTTTTATAAAAAGAAAAAGGAAGAAAAGAATCTTTCTTTAATCTAACTAATTGCTCCGGACAATAAAGAAAAGAAAGAGATATTATACTTTAGCAATATAAATATAATAATTAATTTCAAATCCATATTGTTCATATATTCTAAAAATAACATCATAGCCTTGTTTATTATATTTATTTAATATCTTTTCAGGATTATCCTTATAAAAACATGGTGTACGTTTAAACCCTAAAGATTTTAATAAAGTATGTGTTAGATACTTATCAGCAAATTTAGGGTTGTTAATAATCATATCTAAATATTCTTTAAAGTATGGAGAATCTATAGTCATATCACGCATACAATCGGGGCAAAGAATAATGTCTTTAAATTGTACATAGCCATCATTAATAAAAACATATCTATCACAACAATCGCAGACAAAATAATCTTCATTGCTAACAACATCTGTTGTTGATTTTTCAATTTGAGCTTTATCTGAATCTGATGCACTAGATACATCTATATATCTTTTTTTGTTAATATAAACAGTATTAATTGTCATTTTTACCTCCAAATATTTTTAT
>NFZD01007790.1_pt1 | contig 33451 bp, 59 predicted proteins | sample 1095381 | NCBI WGS metagenome assembly NFZD01 (sample SAMN03609891, study PRJNA323583) | gut metagenome | isolation source: feces | host: Rattus norvegicus | place: Denmark: Riget | collected 2013 | reverse complement strand
GTAACTGTAAACGGAGAAGAGTACAACCTAGAAAAACTAAACTTTGCAAAGAGAGTATGTGCTGACGATGCCAATTTAGTAGAAACAGTAGAAATCAATGCAGGCGACAACGATACACTTATTCAAGAAATATTAAACAAGAACAACTTTGTAAACATGTACAGAAAACAAGTAGAAGAGTTATCTGCATATGGTACTGTAGGAGCTTATCCAAGGCTTGTAGGTGTTGATTTATATGATGATAATACATTTAGGGGTGGAACGATTGAAATTAACTACTGTAATGCTTTAAACATCGTGCCATTAAAGGTTAAGAATGATGAAATCGTAGAATGTGCTTTCTATGGTACAGAATACATCAACAATAAACCTAAGTATTCGGTTGTGATGTTTGTTATGGAAAAAGGAAATTATGTATGCCATACTCACTACTTAGACGAAAACGGGCGAGAAATAGAATCAGAGTACCAACGATTTGAGATGAGTGATGTTAAGCCCTTTGCAATTTTAAGAGTAGCAGAGAACAACAACCTAAAAATGAAAGGGTACGGATATCCTAAATTATGGAATGCTATTCCTTCTTTAAAAATCGTAGACCAAACAATTACAATGTGGAATCGTGATTTAGATAAATCGGATAAAATCGTGTTAGTAAATCAGAAACTAGCGAAACGAGATAAAGATGGGAAAGTAACACCACCTACAAAAGAAATGCGTAAAATCTTCGTGCAAATTGGTGATGAAAAGCTACCTCAAGAAGGGTCTTTGTATCAAGAATACAATCCTAGCGTTCGTATCACAGAAGTAAAAGATAGCTTAGAGCTTGCGTTAAGTATTCTATCAATGATGTTTGGATATGGTACAAAGCGGTACACTTTTGAGCAAGGAAGAATTGTTTCTGCAACAGAATACATTGGCGAAAGACAAGATTCAATGCAAGAAGTGAACAAACAACGTGATGTTTGTACTAAGTATATTAATGAACTTGTGCAAGCTATCGTGTATCTATATAATGTATCGAATCAAACAAATGTAGTAGTTGATGAAGTCATGGTTGATTATGATGATACTTTTGTAGAAGATAGGCAAGCTATGGCAGACAAATTAAAAGCAGATGCGTTAAGTTTTGGCATTGATACATTGACAGTATGGTACTTGATGAAGCGTTACAATATCACAGAAAAAGAAGCTAAGCAGTTGCTAAGCGAAGCACCTTCTAAAGACGACGGAACACAATTAGAGGAGTAAATCCTCTTTTTTTATTATGTTTTGCTTGTATTTAATTGTATTTGGGTGTATAATTTAATCGTAATAAAGGTAGGAAGAAACAAAGATGAAAAAAGAATGGGTTGAAGAACAAGTTAAATTTGTTAAAGATTGGAACGAGAAATTAAAAAAAGAAGGATTATCAGAAAGCCAAAAACAAGTTATTTTGGGGAACATTTTAGATTGTGTAAATGAAGTTAAAGAAGCAATGGATTGCTACAATAAATTAAATTTTATTGGATTATTAACGAACAAAACGTTGTATAAATACATGGATTTAGCACAAATGTTCTATAATGAAACTTATGACATTAGAAAACAACTTAACATCTAGATTAGAAGGTGAAGCGATAACACTTACAACACTATTTAGGAGGTATATTATGAAAACAATTAACAAAAAGGAATTGCATAATTTATTCGTGTCTTATGATGAATGGTTCCAAAAAGAAGAAAGCGAATTCAATAATGCACAATGGGAATTAACTTATTCAATGGCAAATAGCATTGAAGAAAAAAATGACAAAAAATTATTCGGTAATTTATACAATATTATTTACAGTTCAAAGTATTTAAATGAAAATGTAACGTTTGAGCAAATTGTTAAATGTTTAGAAGCTATCGGATTTGAGGTGAAATAATGTTAAACAAACAAGAACTATGTAAGTATTTAAAAGTAAACGATAGAACGCTAACAAAATGGATTAAACAAGGTTTACCATGTTATCATAATGGTAGAACATACAGATTTGATTTGGAAGAAGTAAAACAGTGGTTAAGGAGTGAACAAAGATGATTAAATTACAAAACGATTATTCTATCCTATCGGATGGAACACAGTACACATTAACAAAGAAAGTCATGCGTGAGAAAAAGGAAACCAAGGAAAAATACGAAGCAGAACAAATTATTGGCTATTATAGCGAGCTATCACAAGCATTAAACGGATACGTAAGGTTTGTCATGCTGGACAAGACAAAGAGCGAAGCAGTAAGCCTGTATCAAGTTCTAGATATGCTTAAGGAATTGAAGGAGGAAATAAAAGCGTATGAATAATTTAGAATATGCAAAAAAATATAAAAGAATTTTATGCTTGCTGATTTAATGGAATTTCATTTTAAGGATGATAAGGTAAAAGAAAATGAATAAATATATAGAACAAGCATTTAGTATAGTTAAATCAAAGCTAATAGAATTAGGCGATGCAGAAGCAATAGATAGATTTGATGATATAAGGCTATCTTATGTTAAACTAGATAGGGCATACTTTGGATTAAAGCAAACAAATGCAAACATGAAAGAATGCCTGGAAAAGAATTACAGGAATATATCATGGTAGAAAGAGACAAACAACAAGTAGAGTTAGCACAAGAAACAGTAGACATAGCACAAGAGCTAGAAGGAATATTGTTAATATATTTAGTTGGTAAAATTGCAAAGGCTTTAGAATCAACAGAAACAAAGCCTGAAGACTTATCAGACATAAGAAACGAAATAGCAAAGGAAGTAGCGATTTACTTACCTTTGCTTACTTCTAGCTCTAATAAAGTGATTAAAGATAGCTTTGATAAAGTGGCAGAAGAGTTAAAAGGAAATATTCCAAAGTATTCAAATTCATTTGCTGAAGACACAAAGGAATATTGGAAAAAGTACATCAAAACAAAAGGAACGAATTTTATTGTTGGAGATAGTGGGCAAAAGATACCTCAATATTTTACTAACGTTTGCGATAAGTACATCAAAGAAATAGTTGAAGGTTCAACTAATATTGATAAAGCGATTGATGAAATTGTAAACGATTTAGCCAAGAATGGAATTAAAGCTATGGACTATGAAAGTGGAATAACAAGACAAATTGATGTACTGGCAAGGCAACAAGTGGTGTATGCAGAAAGGCAAAGTACGCAAGATTTAATAGATAAATGGGCTAAAGAAAACAATCATACTATATTTGAATTTTCTGCACACCCTAACGCTAGACCTACGCACAAATTATGGCAAGGCAAAAGATTCGACACAACTGGTAAAGAGTATCCAACGCTACAAGAGCTAACGCATGGAGAAAACAAAGATTACAATTGTAGGCACTATTATTTCCCTGTAAACAAAGAAGACCCTTACTTATATACGAAAAAAGAATTAAATAACCTAGAAACAAAGCCTTTTGAATTTAAAGGTAAAAGATATGATGGTTACCAAGGAACACAGTTAATGCGTAAATATGAGCGAGATATAAGAGCATTAAAACGAAAGAAAGCGTTAAAAGAATCATTAGGAGAAGATACAAACGATATTGAAGTTAGAATAAGGAAAAAGAACAAAGAATACAGAGAAGTTTGTAAACTTATGGACACATATCCTAGAAATAACAGGTTAAAAGTGGTATATTATTAGTGGGCATATAAAAGGCATATATCGAACATTATAACCTCCTAACATTTACCTAATTTTCTAAATATATTTTTTTTACATAATAATAATAATATGCCCTTATTCTCTTTTCGTGGCGGTGAAAAATCCGCCTTTTTTTTATGCGCTTTAGGTGATATAATGTATTTGACCTCATAAGGTGGCAAGCACCTTCATAATAAAATTGCAAGGGAGATACGAAATGAAAAATTTTAGAGAAATCTTAAAATCAATTCAAGTTGAATTGACTGATGAGCAGTATGAACAAATTAAAGATGAAATGAATGAGAATTACGTGGTAAAAAATGAGTATACTCGAATGAAAGATAAGTTTGATAAATCAGAACAAGCACGTAAAGATATTCAATCATCATTTGATGAGTTCAAAAAAGGGCTTGATGGTGTAAATGTAGATGAATTAAAAGCGAAAGTCGACACGCTAACAAATGATTTATCGACACAAAAAGATACCTACGAAAAAACTATCAAAAAAATGGAGTTAGATTCTACTCTAGAAGCATTGGCAAAAGCTAATAACTGTAAGGATTTTGACCTAGCTAAAACTCAATTAGATTATGACAAGTTAATGGCAAGCAAAAATCAAAAAGAAGATGCAGAAGCTATGTTTAATGCATTAAAAGAATCAAAACCACTATTATTTGAAGCAGAAGAACCAAAGCCCCAAGGTTCGGGCAATGTAATTGGTGGAACACAAACAGAAGAAGAAAAACATGAAGCAGTATTGCGTAGTGTTATGGGGCTAGATTAAGGAGATGTTAAATGGCTAATTCTATCGCTTTAGCAAAAAATTATGTAGATTTACTTGATGAAGTGTATAAAAAAGCTTCATATACTAGCGTATTAACTAGCGATGCTTCTATGGTACGTGCAGGAGTTAATGCGAATGAAATCATTGTTCCTAAAATGGACATGGACGGATTGAAAAACTATAATCGCAATACAGGGTATACTGCAGGCGATGTAAAATTGGAATGGGAAACACGTGCATTTAACTATGACCGTGGAATTAAATTTGTTGTTGATTCAATGGACAACGAAGAAACTATTGATGTTGCTTTTGGACGATTAGGAGCACAGTTCCAACGTGTAAAAGTTGCACCTGAAGCAGATGCTTTCACTATCGCTACATTGGCTAAGAAAGCGACTGCAAATGTAACAGAAAAAGCCCTAACAACTGGTGAAATGGTTCTTGATGAATTACGTGCAGTAATGAATCAGATGGACGAAGACGAAGTACCAAACGAGTCAAGACACTTGTTTATCACACCTACTTTGTTGCGTATGGCACAGTCCGTAGATTCTTACAAAAATAAATCTGTATTAGATGAGTTTGCAAGCGTTAATGCAGTACCACAGAAACGTATGTATACAGAAATTGAGTTAGTAGATGATACAACAAACGAATCAGACAATTCCATGAAGGGTGGATATAAAAAAGGTGCAAGCGCTCAAGAATTGAACTTCTTAGTAGTTGAAAAATCAGCAGTATTGAAATGGGATAAACATATTGCTTCTAATATCATTTCTGCAGATGATAACCAAATGTCAGACGGATATATTCAGAAATACCGCAAACGTGCTATTGTTGATGCGTTTGACAATAAATTAGCTGGTATTAGAGGTAGCAAAGCCCCCTCAGAATAGTGGCGAGTGAAGCAGTAGCGACTTTAGCCACTAAGTCTACAAGAACGAGAAGAAAAACTACTGCTAGATAACAGGGAGGTGTAATATGAACATCGTTGATTGGGAGTATTACAACTCCCATTTTCCTAAATTAAGTGAAACAGACTTCAATTTATATAACTATTCAGCAGAAGTGTATGTTAAAAAACATATCTATAAAGGTTATGATGATTTTACAGAAGAAGAACAAGCAATTATAAAAGATTGTATCTGTAATGTAATCAATTATCTAAAGTTTGCGGATGAAACTAGAGGTGTTTCTAGTGTATCAAACCAAGGCTTTTCAGTAAGTTACACGCAAGATGATTCTATTGGATATACATTAGATAGCGTATTGATTCGTTGGCTAGGTGAGTTATATGACAGTTGGTACATTGCTTTTTAACGATACTATCACAGTGGTAAATCGTTACAAAGACCCGTTGACACGTTTAGACAGGTATAACAAAACAGTGCTTGAAGGTTGCCAATGGACAAGAAAGACAACGAAAACAGTTGTTAATGGAACGATTGAGATTGATGATAGTGTTGAAGTAACGATTCCATATAGTGAAGGATATTTACCACCAAAACAATATGCTAAGATTCCAAATGATGAAATGCCTAATTATTGGACTTTAAACAGTGATAATAACTTAGATATAATCGTATTAGGGTTAATTGATGGAGATGTTACAAGCGTTGCAGATGTGAAACAACAATATGACAATGTAGCTACTATTTCAGCAGTTGGTGATTATACAAGCGTTCCTTATCTTAAACATTGGAAAGTAGAAGGTAAGTAGTATGAGCGTTACTTACAAATTAGAAATGAAGCCGATTGACCAAATAATGCGTGAACGTGGTGTAAATGATTATGGCAGAGTTCAGAAGTACATTGATAGAGAATGTATCAACAGAATGGCTAAATATACACCAATGGACACTAGAGCGTTGATAGATTCGGCCACTAAAATGTCTAAGATTGGAAGCGGTGAAATCAGACAAGGCGGTTCATTAGCTCCATACGGTCGCAAATGGTATTATACACAAGCTAAATTTACTGGAGCGCCTACACGTGGTACACGTTGGTTTGAACGAATGGCAAACGCTAATAGAAACATCATATTAAAAGGTGCAATGAAAGAAGCGGGTATCAAATGACAGTATCAAGCGCATTAAAGCAATGGCTATATAACTTCCCTAGCATTGCAATAGATGAACGTATAGATACAGAACTACTACAAGCTAATCCAGTTGCATACGCTATGGCTAAAGAGCCAACCACTGAAATAGAATCATTTGTAGATGGTTCACAGTTACGAACTGAATATTATATGTTCAACGTCCGTCAATCCGTCCAAGAGGAAGCGAAAAGAATCAGTAATGATGAATTTATGGAAGCTCTTGAAACATGGATTGATGAACAAAATTTTGAAGGAAATTTGCCAAATTTAGGAAATAAAAAATATGCAGAAGAAGTTAGTGTATCGTCATCATTCTATTTGTTTGAAAATGATGAATATAATGGTGTTTATACAATTACAATAGCTATCAAGTATAGAAAGGAGTTCTAAAATGGCTACACAGGGTACAGAAGTTGCAGTAGGTCAAACTATCAAGAAGCATAAAATTGGTTTATTCGTAGAAGTTGAAGAAGTTTACAAACGAATTAAAAAGTCTACTACTTTGGAACTAGCGTTTGAAGCTAATACAGAAGAACAGGATTTTATCGCAGATGAAAATCCTACTGAAATGTTAAAGAATTACAAAGTTTCTTTAGCGCAAGATTTAACGATGATTAAAGGTGAAGAAGATTTTGAATATTTTTGGGAACATCTTTATAACCTACCTAAGACACCTGAAGTTAAAACAAAAGTCATGGTTGTATTCATGTTTGACGGTGATAAAACAACAGGATATAAAGCATGGGAAACAGACGCTCAAATTATGTATGATAATTTGAATGGTGTTGATTCAAAAATCAACTTTACAATTAACTTTGGCGGAACAATTCGTCTAGGTCTAGCTAAGAACGCAGATTCACAGATTACATTTGAAGAATCAGTTGGATAACAGGAGGTAAAAATGGCTTTATTAAATTATGAAGGTAAAGAGTACGAATTGAAACAGAAATCACTTTCAATCGTGCGAAAAGAAGATTTGATGTATAAACAAACAACGCTAGAAGAAACATACAGAAAACAATTTGATTATGTTTTAGCTTGTTTGGGTAGCGAACAAACAGAAGAAATTCTAGGAAGTACAGTTTTAAATGATAATGTTGATTTAATTGAATTAACGTATATATGCAACGCTATTGATAGCGCCTATAATGAGAAACTAAATCAGCAACAAATTGAAACTGCAGAAAAGGCTTTATCTTCAAAAGCATTCGATAAAGTCATTAAACTTGGAAATTCAACAGAAAACCTAGCTAAATTAGCTAAGAAATGATTGATTTAAGAAATAAACGCTTGCCTAATGCCATTTCGGCAAATGGCGAGCATTTTTTATTAAATACAGATTATCGTTTGTGGATTCAATTTGGTTATGATTTAGAACATGATTCAGAAGATAGAGATATATCTTATTTGTTTGTTGATGAAGCGCCTGAGATAACAGATGAAGTATTGCAACAATTACAAGCGTTTTATTATAACCCTTCTAGCACTCCTAGAAGCGATTCTAGCGGTGAAAAAGTATTGGACTATGTAGAAGATGGGGAATACATTTTTAGTGCAATATACGCAACGTATGGCATTGATATAACGGAATACGATATGCATTGGCATAAGTTCCAAGCTTTGTGCAATAACATTATCGGAGAAAGCACGTTATGGGGATATGCTAAACAAATGAGAGGATATGTGAAGCCTTCTAAAAATGATTCATATGATAAACAATGTCAAAAAGCTAGGTTGGCATGGGAGTTACAAGTTGAATTAACACAAGAAGAAAAAGAAAAGATAAATGAATTTGATGAATATTTTAGTTAGAAAGGAGTGATAACGTGGCAGATGGAACTTTGATATTTAAAACCAAGTTAGATTCTAAAGGCTTAGAAACAGGGCTTAAAGGGATTGATGATAAGCTAGGTAAAGTGCAAGGTGTAGCGGTCAAAGCGTTTGCGGGAATCACTACAGGATTAGCAGGGGCAAGCGTTGCAGGTGTAAAGTTTAACGCTACTATTGAGCAATATAAGACTTCTTTTGAAGTTATGACAGGAAGTGCCGAGAAAGCAACGGAAGTAGTAGATAGATTAAAAAAAATCGGTGCTTCAACACCGTTTGAATTGCCACAACTTGCAGAAACAACGCAGTTGTTAATGAATTATGGTTTTACCGCAGATGAAGCAATAGACCGAATGAATATGCTAGGTGATATTTCACAAGGAAATGCAGATAAAATGACACGTATTGCTACCGCTTATGGTCAAATGAGTAGTGCAGGAAAAGTTCAACTTGAAGATATCAAACAAATGATAGAGGCGGGATTTAACCCTTTACAAGAAATATCACAGACAACAGGCGAAAGCATGGAAAGTTTGTATGATAGAATTTCAAAAGGGACTATATCTGTTGATGAAATCACAGATTCCATGAAGCGAGCAACTAGCGAAGGTGGGAAATATTATCAATCTTCAGAAAAGCAAGCAAAAACGCTTAGCGGTTTGATATCAACGTTAAAAGATACAGCAAACCTTAAATTAGGTGAAGCTTTTCAAGGGGTAACACAAAAAATAACAGAAGCTTTACCTTTGGTTATTGAATTTATTGAAAATTTAGATGTAAACCAAGTTATAAATGGATTAACTGTATTGTTAGGCGTGTTAGGTTCTATAATAGGCGTAGTAACCGCTTTACGTGGTGCGATTGCCATTACAAATATAATTAACATGGTTACACAATTAGGTGGTTTAAGTGGTATATTATCTACAATAGGAGCAACATTAGGGGCTATATCATCGCCAGTTCTTGCGCTTGTTGCAGGAATCACCGCTTTAGTTGCTATATTGGTTCATGCTTATGCAACGAATGAAGAATTTAGAAATAGTGTAAATGGCTTAGTTAGTGCGATTGGGGAAGCACTTTCTCCTATTTTAGACATTATTATTCAAACGATAAAAAGTATGTTGCCGATTATTATGGAAGTAATAAACATTATCGTTGAAGTTGCTACAATCGTTGTTCAAGTTGTGGCAAAGATAATAAAAACAATATCTCCAATAATAAGTTTTATAGCTAATGTAGCGAGGCAAATATTGGCTATAGTATTACCAATAATATCAGACATAGTTAGCTTCATATCATCTGCGATAGATACAATAAAACCTATCATTAAAACTATATCCGATGTGTTTTCAACTGTATTTAATTCATTAATCGGTATCGTATCTCCTATCATGAACACAGTATCAAGTATCATTGTTGGAACGTTCAACGCTATTCAAGGGGCATGGAGCGGTTTAACAGGATTTGTTAGTGGGGTGTTTAGTGGAATATCAGGAGCAGTTAGTACTTTGGTTAGCAAAGTAAAAGGATTCGTTAATAATGTAATTGGTGGTATCAATGGTGCGATTGGAATTATCAACATGATACCAGGTGTTGAAATTAGTAAAATTCCATATCTAGCAAAAGGTGGAGTCTTGAAAAAAGGGCAAGTTGGTCTATTGGAAGGTAGCGGAGCGGAAGCAGTCGTTCCTTTGGAAAAAAATAAACAATGGATTAGAGCGGTTGCTAAAGATATGGTTCAAATTATGCCTAGCGTTGGTGCAAGTGGCGGGCAAACAATAAACTTTAATCAACCAATTCAAAGTGCAGACCAAGTAGCTCGTATGTTAAGATTAGAGCGTAGATATAGATTGGCAGGTGCTAGATAATGAGCGTAACGTGTAGAGTTGTACGCGATGATGGGAAAGAGTTCCTAATTGATGATGTAACATGGAGAATACCAAGTGATGGATTAGAAGGTTGGGATTATGTAACACCTGATGTTCAAACAGAAAGTAATGTATCTGGAGATGGTTCATATTTTACATCAGAACGCATTTCAGAGCGAGATAGAACAGTAACTGCTATCTTAACTAATAGAAACCTTAACGAAATTATGCGTGATGTTGTACGTTCTTTCTTTGGCGTTAAACGCACGTTTAAAGTGTATCTAACGTATCAAGGAGTAACACGTTGGTGTGAGGGTAAGCTTATTGCTTACTCTTTGCCAACTGGTAATGTATATGACTTCTTGAAGCTAACATTCACCATCTTATGCCCGCAACCTTATTTGAAAAGCGTTGATGAATTTGCACAAAATATTGGTGGTGTAATTCCTTTGTTTGAGTTTCCTTTTATTTCGGATATTGAAAAAGGATTTGAATTTAGCGAATATTCTTTTGCTAAAGAAGTAACGTTTGACAATAAAGGCGATGTTGATACTTATATGAAAATTGTAATGGAATCGAGAGGAGATGTAACAAACCCTCAAATTAAGAAAGATGGATATTTCATTAAAATATTAGACACAATGGCAAAAGGTGATGTGATTATTATTGATTTAGTATCTAAACCGCAAACAGTAACAAAGAATGGTTTTAATATTATTGGCAGAACAGATAGAAATTCTAGTTTTGAAAATATGAAATTAGAAATAGGAACAAACACAGTTTCTTATACTGCAGATGTTGGAGAAAATGTTCTTGATGTAACTATTTATCGTAACTTGTTATATGGAGGTATGTAATGGAATTAAAAGCATTAGACACTAATTTTAATTTAATCAGTTTACTTGCACCTTCTAATATCCAATGGAATCGCAAATATTATGAAGCAGGGGATTTTGAAATCATTATCCCCGCTTCTCAATATTCTACTGAAATGAAATACCTTTATACATCAGATAGACCTGAATTAGCAGTTATAAATAAAGTTTCTTGGGAAAGAACAGAAAAAGGGCGCACAATTTCTTTAAGTGGGTTTTTCATGGAGAAAGTATTAGATGATAAGATTATCTATCCTGTATTTTATGGTAGTGGAGAAATAACGAGCGTTCTTACAAAAATGGTAAACCAATTTAAAGAAGATATACCTATTTCGTCCATAGATGCACTTAAAACAGGTTCTAAGGTTGATTTTCAAGAAACAGGGGCAGAGTTAGGGCTAAAGCTTTACGAGCTTCTAGAGATTCAAGAAATGAGTTATAGAGTGGTTTATGATTTTGTTGAAAGCAAAATTAAGCTTGAATTTTACCAAGGTTCAGATGCTACACAAGAAGGTGGTGCAGATGTATTCGTTACGTTTAGCACTTCATGGGATAATTTGAGCGAGCCTTTAGTAGAAACGGACGATTCTAACTACAAGAATTATTTTGTTGTGGCAGGAACAGGAGAAGCAGAAGAACGTATTACAGTAAATGTTGACCTTAGCAATGGTGGATATAAAAAGAAGCTATTTGTTGATGGAAGAAATACAAAATACAATTCAAAAGAGCAAACTTTAGACCAATATAAACTAGAGCTAAAACAAAAAGGATTAGAAAAAGCTTTAGATTATCAAATTGTTCAAAATATAGATTTTACAATAAAACCTTATGGCTATGAATACATGAAGGACTATGATTTGGGGTCTAAGGTTGATATAATTATAAATGACATAGGATTAACCATGTCGGCACGAATAATCGCTATTTACGAGGTTTTCAAAGAAGGTAAACACACAATAGAAATTGAAGTTGGAAACCAAGTAAAGCGAAGTGCTAAACTAAGACAATAGAGAGGAGCAAATATGGCAATTATTGGATTCCCTTATAATTCACAAAATAGGGATAGAGCTATTAAAGCAGAAGTTTATAGAAGATTATTAAGTAAGTATTTTACAACGGGTGTTTTCCCAAATCCTAGCACACAATGTCAAGTTGTTGCAGGGGGTGCTATGAATGTTACAATTAAAAAAGGTTCTGCAAATATAAATGGTTTATATGTTGAATTAGAAGAAGATGTAACAGTTGAGTTAAATGCACCTGATACACTTGATAGATATGATAGAATTGTATTACGAAATGATGACAATAAATCAGTCAGGGCAACAAAGGTTATTGTAATTAAAGGAATACCTAGCGAAGAACCAACACCGCCTGAATTGACACGAAATGATACTGTTTACGATATTTGCTTGGCAAATGTATTAGTATCTCAAATGGATTCTAAAGTAGAAAATCACAATATCGAAGATACAAGATTAAATAAAGAATTATGTGGTATCGTATCAGCAACGATTGAAAGCATTGATGCAACTACATTCTACAATCAAATTCAAGCAGATTTACAATCGTTCAAAGAAAATGAACAAGCAGATTTTCAAGAATGGTTTGATACAATCAAAGGTATCTTAGGAACAGACGAAGCAGGAAAGTTATTACAAATGGTACAGGCAAATACAAGCAGAATTGTAACAAATGAAAATGATATTGAAGAATTGACACAAAGCATTGATAATGTTGGTTCTAAATTAAATTCAGAAATTTCACGAGCAACACAAAAAGAAAGTGAATTGTCTTCAAGAATGGATACATTTACTAAGTTAGAAGAAGGGTCAACAACAGGCGATGCGGAACTTATTGATGGTAGAGTTGGAGCAGATGATAAAGTTTATGAAAATATAGGTGGCGCAATCCGTAGTCAAGTTAGTCAACTTTCTAACGATATAATTAATCAATATCAAAACATTCTTGACAACAATAATCTTGCGCCTGATATTTTATTCGATAATTTAACGGAAAGTTGGGGCGAAAATAATACGTGGTATTATAATTGGACCGACCAATATACATACAACGTTATTAAATCAAAAGAAGTTTTATACAAAGGTTTTCCTACGTTATCGGTACAACTTTCCAATGCGATAGGGGAAACTATTGTTATAAATCATCGCATTAACTTGGAAGATTATATTGATAAAGAAGTATATGCAGAATTAGCAATGTATGTTGAGGGAGAGTCTATACCTGAGATGGCTCAATTAGGAATTGGTAGAACTACTTTAAATTTCCGTGAACTTAAAAGTGGGTGGAACTCTGTTAAAGGAACAATAATTGTTCCACGCAACGAAACTATTAAACAAATAAGACTTGTAGTTGGAGGCAATTGTCATGTTTATTTTTCGCCTGTACTTATTACTTATAACTATATTCCTAATAAATACACTAGATTGACGATAGAAGAAACCGTACAAGAAATTAAAAAGGCTATAAAAGAAGGCACCGATTGGAAACGGGAAATTGAGTATGCAATGCCCAAAAACAATAAAAATGAAATAACAGTTGATATTAGCGTGCCATACAACTATTGCGATGATATACCATTATACTTATACCTTGAAACACTGTTTAATGAACAAGTTAGTATAACCAATGGAATAGGCGGTATGAATCAAATTGTACAGGATGCTTCTATTGGGGGATTTTGGACACAAAATATTAATGGCACACCAAAAGGTAAAAAAGTAGAAATTGCCACCAATAAAAAGGTGTTATTTATTGGCGATAGTTATACAGCAGCTGGCGTCTACCCTAAACATGTATATGACAAAATAACAGCACTTGGAAAAACACTCACATTGATTGGAACACAAGGAGAATCACCATATAAACATGAGGGGCATTCAGGGTGGAGGAATTACACCTATGCTTATTGTGCAAAAGGTAGTGATGATGTTTTGGAATTAGGTGATACGCTAAATCCATTTTGGAATCCAACAACTGAAGAATTTGATTTTTCTTATTATATCCAGAATAACAGTCTTTCAACCCCTGATATTGTTTTCATAAATTTGGGCACAAATGATTTTACTCAAACAGTAGAAAGAACAGATGCAGAAACTCTCAACGCTATGAATGCCATTGTAAATAGTATTAAATCTTATGATTCTAATATAAAAATAATTCATTGGTGTCCCGCACTTACACCGATTGGTATAAAAGGATTTGCCAATCATTGGGACGGAATTATAAAATATACAAACCTTCTTGTTAAGAACTTTACAGATTTGTGCCCTGTTAGGTATGCTGTTAGTCCGACAGAAGATGGGCAATTTGAAACAAAGGTAATCAACGGACATGAATACAGAGTTTTAAAGGATTGGAATCATCCGTCAGATATTGGGTACGAGCATATTGCCAATATGATTTGCGGATACATTACTAATTAACTAAAGAGGACTTATGCTAACTAAGAATTAGTTAACTAAATAGGTAGAAAGTTATAAAAGTGATTAATTAAGAGGCTTAGTCCTCTTTTTTTCTGTTTATAAAAATAGTATAATGGTCTTATGGAAGTAGCAGATATTATAGCATTATTGGCTATCCTAGCAACGATTATAGTAGCGTTTATAGGGTGGTCAAAGGATAAACAACGAGATGACAAGCAAGAAGATTCTATTATCGTAGAAATTCGTGCAGAAATGAAGTATAATAATGAAAAATTAGATAAGATTGATAAAAGATTAGATAGCATAGAAGAAAAGCTAGACGATAATGCTATCAAGGTGGGGCAACATGATAGGGATATTAAAACTTTATTTAATGAAATTGATTTGATACGAAAAGAAACGATAGAAAATATATTAAAGCGTATGCGAAGAGTAGAAAATGCAATAGGATTTAAAGGAGAATCAGAAAATGAATAAAGAAGTAGAATTCATTAAAGAAGATGTAGAAGCAGTTAAGCAAAGTCACAACAACGCATATGAATTAGCCATTCATACAATGGAGCAGAATTACAAACGAGAAAAGTTTATCACTAAAGTATTGTTGGTTATTATTCTAGTGTTATTAGCAATCAATGCTTATTTTGCGTATGTGTTTACCACAACAACAGTTGTTGAAACAACGGAAGAATGGGCACAAGATGGAACATATAATATTTATAACAAAGACGGAAGCATGACAAACGGAGATATTCCTTATGGCGAAGCAGACTTACAAGAAAACAACTAAGCGTAGAGTTAAAATCCAATCCGTTAAAAAGTGCGCTAATTGTGGAAAGTTCGTCAAGAAGTGAACGCAGATATCTTAAAGCAAATACCAAGGCATGAAGCACTGATTCTCATTAAAGCGGTTGGATTAAGAAAAAAATATGAAAATGTGTTAATTATGCGATATTATGACGATATGTCTATTGATGAAATATCAGATAAGTTGTGCATAGAATATAATTCAGTACAAAAGCAGATAACACGTGCTAGAAAACAATTTGATAAATTTACAGGCGGTCAATAGACCGTCTTTTTTTGTACCTTTTTTGTCTATATACCGTCTATTATGGCAAGAGGTTATAAGGTTTACAATTTAGGTATGAATGAAGCAAAACTAATATTTGACATCATGTGGCTTTACGATTTATCAGAGCGTGAAGCAGTCAAAATGATAGAAAATCTTGGATATAAATATGTTTATGAACAAGTAGAAAGGGATAAACAATATGTATAATTCTTTTAACCCTATGCAGGCACGCATGGAAACTCTTTTAAACCAAAAACAGATGATTGAGCAACAGTTACAATCCATGCAACAAATGCCACCAATTAACATCAATAATAATATGACACCACCAACCAATTTTGACTTTAATGGAAAATGGGTTGATGGTGAGGAACAAGCTAAAAAGACCGCCAATCAAAATCTGCCTTTGATTATGTTTGATAGCAACAATCCTATTTTCTACATGAAGAACATGGACGGAAGTTTTAAGAAATATCGATTCAGTGAAATTGTAGAGCAACCGCAACCAAACACAGATGAAAAGATAAACGCTTTAGAAGGCAAATTAAACGCAATGCTAGAGCAATTATCACAAGGGAATATAAATACACCCACTAAGGCTAAAAAGAGCGTAGAAACAACGCAAAAGGGGGAATAAACGTGAATCCTTTAAAAGACTTGATGAATCCAAATCCTATGAATTTATTACAAGGAATGATGGGAGCAAATCCCCAACAAATGCTTATGTCAATGTTGCAACAAAGAAATCCACAAGGTTTTCAACAGTTGCAACAAATCATGTCAAGCGGTCAAGACCCACAAAAAGCATTAGAAGGACTATTGGGGCAAATGACATCGCAACAGAAACAACAACTACAACAAATGATGAATCAGTTTGGTATTAAGTAGTTTATTTCTAGCGTTTGCTAGTGAAATAAATAGAAAGGAGTTCTTAACCATGGAAGGAACAACTATGATGGGAGTTCAACCTACAATGCCTGTATATGCAGGAGGAGATTTTGGCGGTAATTCAATTTGGTTCTTGTTAATCTTCGCTTTCTTAATCATGGGTGGTGGATTTGGTGGTGGTAGACAAACTGCTACTACTGACGAACTATCTGCAGGGTTTAACTTTAGCGGAATCAATAACAAACTAAATGAAATCACTGCAGGAATTGCAGGTGTGAACACTAACCTAGGTAATGCTATCTGTTCAAGCACTTATGAACTAGCTTCTAAGATTGACAACGCATCACTTCAAACTCAATTAGGTATGAAAGATGTAGTTGCTACAGTCGTTGCAGAAAACAGTGCTACACGTGATTTAATCCGTCAAGATAAGATTGAAGCATTACAGGCTCAAGTCAACCAATTACAGTTGGCACAAGCTACTTGTGGATTGCCTAAGGTAAACCCTTATGCTTGGGGAACATATCAGTACCCTTGCTTCGCTAATTGCGGATGTGGAAACATCTAATTTTCCGACATTAAGTCGTTGATTATAACCTCTAGTCAATGGCTAGGGGTTTTTTTGAAAGGAGATATTTATGGATTGTATAGCAACAATTAAACCGTTAAACATTGAGTTAAGTGGAAATGATTTAATCGTTACACTACCAAACATAACTTTAATCAATGGCAAAAAATGGCACTTGTTAATTTGTCAATGTTTGCCGAAAGGAACAGAAATTGGGAACGTTACTTTTATAACGAATGGAAAAAAATTAGAATCAATGAACGGAATCGGTAACGTATTAAAAACAGATATGTTATGTTCACGCAGACGATATACTATCGTTTATGGTTGGGATAAACCGCATATCATGGTTTGTGGAACAAAACCAAGTGCTTACGTTCCTACCGTATAATGCGTGATTTAGAGTTTTTAGACATAATTGCTTTAATCTCTTTATATTATCAAATTGACACAAACAAACAGATACAAGAGCAATCTACCAATGATGATATATTAAATGAGATAAGTGATTTTGCTCAAAAATTAACGCATCAAAATGCACGTATCATTGAATTATTGGAGGAGTTATGCACAAAGCTAAACAAGTAAATAGTAGATACTTTGACATGGCTATAGAAGGGCTTGAAAAAGGTTGGAATCCCGAAGATTTTAAGGTTATGAGCCAAGCCTTAGATAATATGGTTGACATGGCTAAACTTGGGAAATATGTATCGTATGAAGATATGACGGGGACGGATATTGATAATAATATACGTGATATGAACAAATACTTTAGTATGTATGTATCACAGAAAAAAGATTATCAGATTGCACCAACCGACATGAACAAAGGGAAATGTATAGAAAGCCTTGATAACTTCTTATATGCCATGATGAAGATAATGGAAGAATTAAAAACATCAAGTGATTTTGCACAAGAAAGAGATATGATTAAGGGCAAACTAAGAGAAATGTTTGCGTTGTATCAATAAGCACCTACATGGTGCTTTTTTTTGTGATATAATATATTAAGAAAGGAGTATAAGCATGAATTGTAAAGTACGTTTTAAAAACAAGACATTTTGGGTAACGTTTATTCCTACTGCATTATTAGTAGTGCAAGCAATTTTGGCTTTGTTTGGTATCGAATGGAACTCAAATTTGTTAAGTGAACAGTTAATCGCAATCGTCAATCCATTGTTTGCTTGTTTAGCTTTGTTGGGTGTAGTTGTTGACCCTACAACAAAAGGTGTATCAGATAGTGAACAAGCGTTGACTTACGATAAACCAAAGGAGGTGTAAACAATGAAAAAAGGACAAACTTCTAAAACAAACGGAATTGAAAACATTTTAATTCCTATGCAGTATTTTAACTGCACACAAGGAGATTTTGAAGGGAATCATCCATCTTATGCATGTGATATGGCAGGAAAAGATGCAGGATATGATAAAGCATATTTCCCATTTAGTGCAGTTTGTAAAGCTATCAATCCATCCGATGGAAACGCAGTTTGGTGGGAATCACAAAACAAAGTAAGATTTGCAGATGGAACTATTGATTATGCTACAATTATGATTTTGCATGATAACTCATTGGAAGGTGTATACGTTGGAGCAAAATATCCACAAGGGCATCAAATGGCGGTTGAAGGTAACAAGGCTCATGCTATTTACGGCGGATATGTAGGAACGCATCTACATTTTGAAATTGCAAAAGGTAAATTTACTGCCATGTATGCACAAAATGCTAAAGGATATTATCTACCACGTAGCATGGCTATTGAAAAAGCTTGTTTTGCAGATGGAACAACGTTTATCAATGGAAAAGATTGGAAATGGAAATATACGAAAGATATTTCTCAAGAAAAACCATCTAAACCTTCAAAACCTTCTAAGCCTTCAACTGGTACAGTTTTAAACTCAATCCCTAATGACTTCATCCGTGAAAGTGCTACATTCTATCCAAACACGACGATTAAAATTCGTAAAGCACCTAGTTTAAAAGATGTAGACACAGGACTTGTTTACGAAAAAGGAGGACATGTAATTTATGACGGATATGTCAAACGTGATGGATATATCTGGATTTCATGGATTAGTTCATCTACAAAAGAACGTAGATGGATGGCAGTTGGGGAAACCAACGAACAAGGTGTGAATGTAAAACCTTACGGTACATTTAAGTAAATAAAAAAATAGAATCACAAAGCTCTGTAACCATTTTGCCGATGCCAACAAAATGGTTTTTTTTATGCAATTTGTTTATTTTATTATTTACTTTTAGTTAAAAATCATTATAATAATATATGTAAGCAGGGGGGTTAGAGCATGAAAAAGAAAGAGTTACAAATCGCAAGCTTTGCAAATTCACAGAATGATGCATACTTAGCACACATTAGAGCAAAAGAGAATCAGAACGTATTATTCAAGCATAGAGTGAAATATGCAATAAACATTCTTTTGGTTGCTAGTATGTTATATGCGTTTGCAACGTTTGCAGTGAATCTATAAAGGAGGTGGTTTAATGGAATTTAGGCAATTTAGAAAGGATGTCATGCACATGACACAGGAGCAAATGGCTAAAGAATTAGGTGTAAATGTAACGACTATTTGCTACTGGGAAACAGGCAGAAAATATCCTACGTACAAACGCATTAAAGAAATGCAAAAGAGATACAATGTAGAGTTAGAATTTTAGGAGGTTATTATGGAAAAGATGAATTTATTTCAAAAGTTAAGTTGTATTCAAAATGAAATGAAAGTGCCAAAAAACTTATATAATAAGTTTGGTAATTATTATTACAGGAATGCAGAAACAATTCTTGAAACTGCAAAACCTATTTGTCAAAAGCATAAATGCACTTTAATCGTTAGAGATGTTATTGAAAATGTAGAAGGAAGGTTTTATGTTAAAGCGATTGCTTGTCTGTGTGATTGGGAAAGCGATAAATTTATCGAAGGTGTAGCATATGCCAGAGAAGATGAAAGCAAAAAAGGAATGGACGGTTCACAAATTACAGGCTCAACTTCTAGTTATGCACGTAAGTATGCTTTAAACGGTTTATTCAATCTTGATGATGTAAAAGATGCAGATAGCAACGAGCAAAAAGAAGAATCAGAAAACAAACAACCTAAAAAACCAACACAAATAGTAAGTGCTACAGAAAAACAAATTAACATGATTAAATCTTTATATACGGAAGAAGAAATAGATTCAATGTTAAAAAGAATGAAAAAAAGCATAAATGAATTAACGTTAGAAGAAGCTTCAAAAATGATTAAAGCAAGAAAACAATAGGAGGTAATTAAAATGGAATTAGTAAAAGTAGAAAATGGAATTATTGAAGTTGCAAATGATGTAATATTAGAACTAAATGAATTTCAAAAACAAAAAGAAGTAATGGAATTAAAAGAGAAAAAGATTAAACAAGCTATTTTAGATGCTATGGAAAAAAACGAAATAAAATCTTTTGAAAATGATTTAGTTAAAATTACATATATAGAGCCAACAACTAGAAAAACGGTTGATTCAAAAGCGTTAAAAGAGCAAGGTCTATATGATATGTTTTTAAAAGAATCTAAAGTTAAAGCGAGCGTTAAAATGTCATGGAAATAGAATATATTGATTCATGCCATGTTTATTTAATAGATGGTGTTATAGCTTTATCAGTAACTCAAATTATCAGTAAATTATTTCCTAACACATATGAAAATATACCAAAATATATATTAGATAAATCTATTGAGTTTGGTAATTCTGTTCATAAAATGATAGAAGATTATGAAAAAGGAGAAAAACTAAAACTAAATCCATTATTAAGTGAAATTTTAGATGGATATAATGATATTTGTGGAGATAACGAAATTGAAGTTTTAAAAATGGAACAGTTAGTACATTATAAAGATAGATATTGTGGAAGATACGATATGATGGCTTTAGTGAATGGTAAAAAAGCAATTATTGATATTAAGACAACATCAAAAGTTCACGAAGATATGTTATCTTGGCAACTTGGTATGTACAAACTAGCAGTAGAAGAATGTGAAGGATTTGAAATAGAAGAAACATATTGTTTGTGGTTATCTAAAAAAAACGCACCTAAACTAATTAAAATAAGTTATAAAGGGAAAGAAGAAATAGAGGATATGCTTAATGAAATCGATTATGCAGAATGAAAAAGAATGTTATATAACACATGACACTCTTAATCTTCATAAGCACCACGTATATGGCGGATATAATCGCAACAATTCAGAAAAGTATGGTTGTTGGGTATGGCTTAGAGCAGATTGGCACAATATGGCAGAATATGGAGTGCACAACGATATAAAACTAATGAACAGGCTTAGAAAAGAATGCCAAGAAAAATTTGAACAACTATATGGGCATGATAAATTCATGAAAGTATTTCATCATGATTATATAGAAAAATATAGGAGGTTATATGGAACTAAAAACTAAATATGAACCATTAAGAGAATTTCATAAAAACAAATATATGTTTGAAAGAAACCAATGGGTTTTTAAATTTGATAATGGATATGGAGCAAGCGTTATTTGCGATTACACAACAGATTTAAAAGGATTTAAAAGAATATCTACATATGGATCAAAGGAAAAACCTTTCGAATTGGGGGTTATTAGATTTGTCGGTGATAGTTTTGAATTAGTATGCGATACACCAATAACAGATGATGTTGTTGGATATTTAAATGAAAAAGAAGTTGAAGAATATCTAGAAAAGATTGAAAACCTATGAAAACAAAGATAATTGCTAATCTAGTACGAAAATCAACCAACGAGGACGGAGAACTTGAAATAACGTTCTCTGTCAATGGTTGGAACTATCGCAACTATGCACAAGTACTAGAAAAGAAAGAATACGCAATCGAATTATCAGAAATCCAAAATAAGCGTACATTGAATCAAAACGCTATGCTATGGAAACTCATTCATGAAATTGCGCAAAATGAGAATGCACAGTCCAATGATGATTGGGAAGTGTATTGTTATCTTCTTGGTAAAGCAAAAGCAAAATATACCTATATAAGCGTTCTAGAGATAGGCTTAGAAGCTCTTAAGCGTGAGGTAAGAGCATTAGAAGTACTAAGCTATGAAACACGTGAGAATGGTACTAAATGGGCGAATTGCAGAGTGTTTATTGGTTCAAGCAAAATGAACACAAAAGAAATGGCAAACTTGATTGATGTTACGATTGATTATGCAGAGAATCTAGGAATAGATACAGGATATTATAAGGAGTTGATGTTATGAAAGATGAAAAAACAGCCAAAGTAATTGCTTATATCATTGTGTTTATGTTTGTGGCACTTACAGGAATTCTAATCGTAGGATACGGAGCGTTTGTCTTATGGATTTTAAGTTTACTATAATAGGAGACCCACGCACAAAGAAGAACTCTATGCAGATAGTAAAACATGGGCAAAGATATAGCCTTGTTCAGAACGAACGATACAAAGCCTATGAGCGTGAATTTATCCGTCAGGCACTAACACTAGGGGTATATGGTAAATGCTTGTCTATGCCCTTAGAAATAACGTGTAAATATTATCGAGAAACAAAGCGAAGAGTCGACCTTACCAATTTATTAGCTTGTACAGACGATTGCTTAACAAAAGCTAAAATCATTGATGATGATAATTACAAAATAGTGGTTAGTCATGATGGTTCTAGAGTTTACTTTGATAAAGAAAATCCTAGGGTGGAAATAGAGATAAAGGAAATTGAAAATGACACAGAAAGATAGAGTATTACAACATTTACAAGAACATGGTTCTATCACTTCATGGCAAGCGATAATGGAATATGGAGCTACACGATTGGCTGATATTGTGTTCAAGCTAAGACAAGAAGGATATGATATAGAATCAGAATATGAAAAAGGAACTAACAGATTTGGGGATAAAATACATTGGACTAAGTACACATTAAAGGCTTAGTCCTTTTCTTTATAAAAATATTAAATAATCTCTTTACTTTTAGTTAAAAATCTTTATAATAATAAGTGTAAAGAGATAAGGCGAAAGCCAAGGAGGTAATAAAAATGAAAAAAACAAGATATGAAGTAGAATGTGATATCAGAGATATTGCCGAAGAAATTGCCGAAGAAAATGATTTAGAAAAAGATTTCTATGGCGATTGTTACCCATTGGAAATCATGGAAATCGAAAATGCTATGGAACGTGTAGATGATGAAGAATATCAAAATCTATTGCAAGAAGCAAAAGAAATATTTGAAAGTTATATTTAGGAGTAAATTAGGAGGTTACATTATGAATTGTACTTTAAAGGATTTGCTAAATGTGTTAGATGCTAAAGCTAACATATGTATTTTCAAAAATGTTGAAGAAGTATATTATTGCGGTCTAGTTTATGAAGCTTTATGTGGATTAAAAGAAGATAAAGTTATGAATCGTGAAGTAGAATCAATGAATTTATCATTAGGCAACGTTAATGTTTTATTAAGTGAAAGATATTAGGAGGTTATATTATGGAACTATTTGAAGTATTTGAACAACTTAAACAAATTCAGAATGAAAAAGAAGAAATAAAGGCTAAACGTGCTTTAGATGATTTAATCACAGAATTATATGATTATTTCATTTCAGAAAACATCTGTCCTGAATGTGGTTGTGAGTTAGAAGAACACCAAAGTTATCATGTGGAACATGGGTACAAAGAAATTGATGACGTTTGGTTGAAATGCGAAAATTGTGGACAGAGATTTGATTATGATTAGGAGAAATAATGAAAGAACTAAAACTATTATCGCATTTAAAAAATGCTAGTAAACTCATGGACGATGTAGACGAGTTTAAAAATGAAATCGCAATCCAAGAAATAAGAGAATATCTACAAGTAATATTATTTAAAGCGTTATGGTTTGATTATATGAAAGGTAGTGAAAACAATGTCAACGAATAAAAAAGTAATGGCTATCTTCATATTATCTATATGGTTATTTGAAATGATATGCATTATGGTTATGATAGGAAAGCCATATGAGCCAATGTCACAACAAACAGGACTAACACAGTCCTTTTAATTTGAACAAATGTGTTGTATTATGTATTTGATTGTAGTATAATGTTATTAGAAACGAGGTGATATTTTGGAACAGTTATACACATTTAAAGAAGTAGCAGAGCTTCTAAAAGTAACTAGAATAACTCTAGAAAGATGGGAAAAACAAGGCATTCTAAAAACAGTTAGAATCAACAACAAACCAAGAGTTAAAGAATCAGAATTACAAAGATTGATGAAAGGGGAGTAGTAATGATTAATTGTGAAAAAGATTTAGAAGATTATATCTGCTATAATCAACAAGAATTCATAAATAAACTTGAAGAAATTTATGGTAAAGATATAAAGTTTTTAGGAAGACAAGTTGATATAGGTAAAAGAGATAATATAGCCGATTTAGTTTATTATCAAGAAAGCTTTGATGATATTAGATATTTAAGATTTATCATAGTTGAATTAAAGTTTAGACCTTTGGTCGCTAAAGATTTGGCTCAATTATGTAGATATATGATTCTTCTTGAAAGAAAAATGCTTGAAGATGAAAAATATTATGGTGTTGATTTATCTGTTCAAGGATTATTTGTTTCTAATGGAATGGATAATGACATGGATATAATATCTATGATGAATATTCCTGAAATAAGCTATTTAGATATTAAGCAGAGTTTGATTTTTAATGAAGTTAATATTAATTACAAAGAAGAGTACATACAAAAATTAGAGTTAGATAAACGTATTGATGATTTATTTGAAAAGGGGGAAGAAAGTGAATGATGAAATTAAGCTAACTGACATAGCAGACGATTTGCTTGTATTAAACAAATATACTATTGATACATTATTTAAATTAGATAATTGTAGCGATTGCATAGCCTTATATGTTTTTTATTACAAAACAGCTAAATGGCAGAAAACAAACACTATCAAGGCAAATGATACATATGTTAAGAAATGTTTAAAATGGGGAGAAGATAAAGTAAGAAGAACAAAGAAAATATTAAAAGAAAATGGATTGATTGATATAGTTCAATCAAGAAAAGATGGAAAAATTAGTGGTTGGTATATTCAAGTATCGTATTTGGTTCAACAAAGAAAAATTGATGATGTGAAAATAAAGATACAGGAAAGCAACAACACTTGTAGCAACAACACCTACTTTCAAGAACTAGCAGATTCAAGAAGTAGAAATGAGGAAACAAATGCTTTAAAAGAATATATTAAATGCTTAGAAAAAGAATTAGAAATGCTTAAAAATAAAAATAAGACTAAAGAAACTTATGTTTCTGTTATTGATTCTTACACTCAAAACGAAGAACTAAAGGAATCATTACAATCATTTATAGAAATGCGAAAAAAAATAAAAGGTTTTACAGTAAACGCTTTTAAACTAAATTTGAAAAAATTAGACAAACTAGCTGTTGATGATTACACAAAAACAGAAATAGTAAACACAACAGTAATGAATGGGTGGAAGTCATTTTATCCATTAAAGAATGAAGAAAAACTATTGCCTAATTGGTATGCAGATAATAAAGAAACTTTAGCAACGAAAGAACAATTACAAATGGCAATAGAAATGCAAAAAAGATTATTAAAAGGAGAATAACATGGTAGAAGATATTTTAAGTATTTTAGACAAAATAAACGAATTAGAATTAGATGAAAAAGTTGATTGCATTAACAAAATTAAATTGAAGTTAAAAAAACTAAGCCCATTTAGTCAAGAACCAGTAGATTGTGTTATTTGGGTAAAAAAGGATGATGTAGTAGCGAATGAATATAACCCGAATCACGTTGCACCAACTGAAATGGAATTGCTACATACATCAATAAAAGAAGACGGATACACACAACCTATTGTAGTGTATAATACAGAAGAACATTATGAAGTTGTAGATGGGTTTCACAGAAACAGAGTTGGGAAAGAATATGAGGATATAACAAAACGAGTGCATGGGTATTTGCCAGTTGTAGTAATAAATGATGATGTATCAGATAAAGGGCAACGTATAGCTTCAACAATTAGGCATAACAGAGCTAGAGGTAAACATGAAGTGCAAGCTATGAGTGATATTGTTTTGGATTTAAGAAAAAGAAATTGGAGCAACGAAAAGATTGCTAAAAAGTTAGGAATGGACGCTGATGAAGTGTTAAGACTTGCTCAAATTACAGGTCTTGCCGAAATGTTTAGCGATAGAGAATTTAGTGAAGCTTGGGAATGTGATTTAAATGAATAGAATATATCACCCTTATTGGTTGTGGGAAGATTACAGATTTGGAATGTATGGGAAACCAAAAAAAGAAGGAAAGCAAAAAAGGATTGAAACTGTTATAGAATGCTTAGGGAATCCTAAAGTTTGCGATGAATACATGGAAAGAATTATAAATGAATGGAAGTATAGTTGCGAATATAGATTGAGTAACAAAAGCATTAATAGAGTTGCTTGGATTGGGCAAGCTTCCATGTGCTTATATTCGGGGATAAAAGAAAGTGAAACACGTAAAGGGTGGTGGCTTCTTACAGAAGAACAAAGAGATAAAGCAAATGAAATAGCAAAAGAAAAAATAAAAAAGTGGGAGGTTAATCATGGATAAAAAAATGTTAGGTGTTGATGTTTATACAAAGGCAAAAGAAAGAATTTCTTGGACTTTTGATAATTTTGAACATATATATGTTTCTTTTAGTGGTGGTAAAGATAGTACAGTAATGACACACTTAGTAATGGAAGAAGCCATAAAAAGAAACAGAAAAGTAGGATTGTTGTTTATAGATTGGGAAATACAATACAAGCTAACAATAGAACACGTAAAACATATTTTTGATATATATAAAGACAATATTATTCCTTATTGGATTGCTTTACCTTTATTGACTGATAATGCTTGCTCAATGTATGAGCCTGAATGGATTTGTTGGGATAAAGATAAGAAAAATGTTTGGGTAAGAAAACCCGAAAAAATAAGTATAACTGATGAAGATTATTTTCCATTTTGGTATTACAAAATAACTTTTGAGGAGTTTGTTCCAATGTTTGGTGATTGGTTTGGAAAAGGTGAAAACACTGCTTGTTTTGTAGGAATACGAACAAGAGAAAGTTTAAATCGTTGGAGAGCATTAAACAACGTAAAAAAAGGCAAGTATGACGATAAAATGTTTACAACAAGAGTAAGCGAAAGCACTTATAACATTTATCCTATTTATGATTGGACTGCTGAAGATGATTGGACATACTTTGGTAAGTTCAATAAGTGTTATAACAAAATATATGATAGAATGTATCAAGCAGGATTGACACTTCATCAAATGAGAGTTGATGAACCTTTTGGAGATACAACAAGAAGAAGTTTATGGCTATATCAAATTATAGAGCCTGAAACTTGGGGTAAAATGGTTTTAAGAGTGAATGGGGCTAATAGTGGTAGCTTATATTCAAGAGAAAAAGGAAATATATTAGGGAACAGTAATATAACGCTTCCTGAAGGGTATACGTGGGAAAAATTTTCTAATTTCTTATTAGATACAATGCCAAAGAAAACCGCAGAACATTACAAGTCAAAGATAGCGGTTTATATTAATTGGTATAGAAAAAAAGGATACGTTGACGGAATACCTGATGAAGTTGATAGAAAAGTAGAAAAAGAGGACGATGTACCTTCATGGAAAATAATTTGCAGAACGCTTTTAAGAAATGATTATTGGTGTAAAGGTTTAGGGTTTAGCCCAACAAAGCAAAGTGCATATGATAAATATATTAAGCACATAAAAGAAAAAAGAAAGGAATGGGGAATTTATGGCGATTAAAGAAACAAATAGTAGTGAAACAATTTTCTATTTCTTAATGGGCAAATTTTTTGCAGACAGAAAAATAATAAAGGAAATGGACTGTCAAATTTATAATGAAAACAATATGGATTGGTTCTTATATTTTAACAAAGAAGGCGAGGTGATTGGGTTTCTTTCGTTAGAACCAAAAAAAGATTATTTATATTTGGATAATTTTTATGTAGTTGAAAAAGAAAGGGGAAATGGAATAGGAAGAAAACTTATTGAGCATTGTTTAAACGAAGTAAACAAAACAATAAAATTGATAAGTAGAAATGAAAATGCAATTAAAATTTTTGAGAATAACGGTTTTAAAAAAACAAGAAAAAACGGAAGATATTATAAAATGGAAAAATTGATTTTAAAAGGAGAATAGAATGAGATGCAATTTAATTGATTATCTAAAAGAAAAAGGACACGTTCCTTTAGATTTAGAAGATATAGAAGTAGGTATGGAAATATGCTACAACCATTACAGAGCGTTTAAATATAAAGTGGTAATGGTTAAAGGAGATACGATTCATTTAGAGCATGGAAAAAAGATAAAATTTATAGAAAGAGAGATTTATAAATATGTGGATTAGAACACAAGGAAAGGTTATAAAATGTCTAAAATATATGCAGTCTATGATTCTAAAGAAGAACTAAAGATGGTAGGAACTGCAAAAGAAGTATCTAAATATTTAGAATATCCAAACAGAGTGTTTTCAACATAGTATTCTGCATTTAGACAAGGAAAAATAAAAAGCATGAAAAAGCATGAGGTGTATTTAATTGAATAACGAAAGATATTTCTCGGTGTATAATCAAAATCAAGAAATCGTGTTTGTAGGAGATACAGAATAAGTGGCGAACTATCTAGGTTATACAAGGCGAGAGTTTAGCGTAATGCGTAGCAAAGTAAAAAGAGGATTTGCAAAAGCATTTAAAAGATATTACATGGTGTATGAGGTGGAAGAATGAAATATAGAAGAAAACCAGTTGTTGTAGGAGCAATAAAATTAACAGAGCAGAACATAGAAGATATATTGTCAACTTTTAACAATTTAGATTTAACATATTATAGCCAGTATGATGAAGAAACAGAAAAAACAAATGTATTAACAGAAGTAAGATGCAGTAAATGTGGTAAGTTGTTAGATGTTCACGGAGATGGCATAAAAAGAATGCATAGCAGTAAAAATGGTTTGTATTATACTTTAACAACAGGTCATCATTTATGGGGTAATGATAGCGTTGATAGTGTAGAATCAGAAGAATATTGCGAAGATTGTTTAAGAGGAATTTTAATTGATTGGTTATATATGTCAGAGTCCACATATTATTGTAATATTAAATGTGTTGGAACTATTGACGACTTTAACGAATATACAACAGAAGGATTGGAGTAATAACAAATGAAAGAAAAAATCATTGAAATGTTAAAAATGCAAGAAACATTAGATAAGTCATTCATGGAATATATGGGTAGAACCGAGTCATTAACAGTAGAAGAAGTACAAAAAGCGTTATTTGATGAATGCGGAGAAGTTAACCATGCAATGAAATCGGATTGGTGCTATTGGAAAAAAAGTGAAAAACCAGTAGATAGAGAAGAAGTTAAGGAAGAATTGTCAGATGTATGGCACTTTTCGTTGAGTTTGCATAGATTAAGAAATAAATTTGAATTTCATGAAGAATGGGTTAGTAAATGTAGAAAAGATAATGATGAATATGATTGGTTCGATGTTTTGAAAGAATTATCAATTCAAACATATTTAAATATTTATTTTGTAATTGTATTAACCGAAAAACTAGGTTTAACTTTTGATGAAATGTATGAAGCGTACATTGAAAAGAACAAAGTAAATTATAAAAGAATGAAAGAAGGTTATTAGAATGAATAGAGTAGACATCATAGGAAATCTAGTTAAATCGCCTGAATTAATAAGAACACAAACAGGAAAAGCAGTATGTAGCTTTACATTGGCGGTATATAGAGATAAAGAACACACGGACTTTATCAATTGTGTAGCATGGAATAAAAGTGCAGAGCTTATGAACACATATTGCCAAAAAGGTGATAAGATTGGAGTAAGTGGTAGCATTCAAGTACGCAATTATGACAATGCACAAGGGCAAAGAGTGTATGTAACAGAAGTATTAGTTGATAGAATCTATTTATTGGCACCTAGAAACGTTGTAGACGAACAAAAACAACAAAGTGATGTAAATACATATCAAAGCCAAGACAACGCTAGAAACGCTCAAAAAGCGGAATATGGAGAGAGTTTAACTGCACAAGCAGAAACTTTCGATATTGATAGTGATTCGTTGCCTTTCTGATAGGTGAATAAATATGATTGATAAAAAAAGGAAAGTTGTGATATAATTTTATTGCCTAGTCGGAAGGCATTACAAAGTTCAGTTTATAAGTGGTAAAAAGGGATTGAAATATATCCTTTTTTACCTTATAATAAACATACAATCGTTCTTTGAATCAAGAAAGAAAAACAACCATGTGAAGAAATGTGTCATATTGCATGGAACGTTGGAACGAGCGTACTTTTTATTAACGATAGTTTATAAGTGGTGCGTTTGATGTGTAGCAATGCATATTAAAAATAGAGAAACTCTCAATTCATACAACGTGTGCAGTTGTTGCGATATACAAAAGCATTGGACTTGTCGGGTGAGTAATACAAAGTTAGGCGAAAGCCTTTCCTCTCTTATCACTGAATGTATTTGGCAATATGTTTATATAAGAAAAGCCAAGCAATCGCTTTGCACGTGATGTTGGGAAACCAACTATAAGACAAGTAACAAGTACAAGTAGCCCATAGTGCAATTAAAGAAGAAAACAAGAACTAGTGTACAAGATATAAGAGTTTATACCAAATCTGAATGACGGGTGAAAGTTGGAAGTATTAATCTTCTCGTTGAATTAAAACGGGTAAGAAGCATATAGGTAGCTCCTACGTGTTCAGACTTACTTGCAACGTGGTAGAATATGTACTAGCAATAAAACTGTATGGTGAACAAAAGCCAGTTTTCTTTCTTAATTCAGAGAATGATTAAAGCAACTAATATTTTGGGGAGTAAAAATGGATTGCAATAAACCTCTTTTTACCTTATAATAAAGAAGTAAAGTAAAGATGTGAGATTGAATAGCAGGGTTTTTATCTTATACCCCCCTTTTCTTAAGCCCTATAAAAAGGGCTTTTTTTATGGTATAATAGATAATGAAAGGAGCATAAATGAAGTACAAACACGCAAGCGATAAAGAGAAAAAGAAAATCATAGCTGATTATATTCAATATGGCAATTATAGCGAAGTTGGACGAATTAACAAATGCTCCCCAACAAAAGTTAAAAACATAGTCAAAGAAGCAAATATTGATGTTTTGGAAAAGTTTGAACAAAAAAGCGAGCAAAACACAAAAGATATACTAGAGTACATGGAATCTAAAAAAGATAAAGTGTGCAAAATGATAGATTTATACTTAGATGAATTTTGCGATGAAAAACGTATCAAGGAATCATCAACAGCGCAATTAGCAACTGCTTTTGGTGTGGTGATAGATAAATTTGTTCCTAAAGATAGAGTGAAAGATAATACAGAAGTAGAAAATTTATCAACACTTAAGGATTTATTGAAATGAAACTAACAAATAGAATACCATGGGGTGCGTTTAGCGATAAGCACAAGGAATACATCAAAGAATCATTGAATTATAGGCATAGCGTAGCAGAAGGGGCGGTTCGTAGTGGTAAAACAATAGACCATTGTATTATATTTGCTATGTACTTAGAGCAATGTCCTGATAAGATACATTTAGCAAGTGGTTCAAGCTTACCAAACGCAAAGCTAAACATTGGAGAATGTAACGGATTTGGTTTAGAGCATTTATTTCGTGGAAGGTGTAGATGGGGCAAGTATAAATCTAACGAGTGCCTATATATCCAAACACAAACAGGCGAAAAGATAGTTATTTTCTCAGGTGGTGGAAAAGCAGATAGTTATAAGTCTATTCTAGGTAATTCATACGGTGGATGGATAGCAACAGAGATAAATGAGCATTACGATAACGAGGATTCAAGGATAAGTTTCATAAAGGTGGCAATGGCTAGACAGTTAGCTAGTAAAGACCCTTTCACATTATGGGATTTAAACCCAAGCAACCCTCATGCAGATATATACAAAAACTATATAGACAAATACAAAGCTTATGATTGGTATAGATACGAGCATTTCAATATCTTTGACAATGCAACAATGAGTGAAGAAGCCATTGAACAGATAAAACAGAAGTATGACCCTAATTCAGTATGGTATCGTAGGGATATCTTAGGAGAAAGAGCAGTGGCAGAAGGGCTATGTTTTCGTTATTATGCAGACCAAGAAGATAAGTATACCTTTGATGAAAGCGAGCTATACAAGAATGATACACACACTAGAGAAAATTTAAAGCGACAATTTGAGCGTATTATCATAGGTGTAGACTTTGGAGACAATGGTTCTAAATATTCATGGTGTGCAACAGGCTTTATGAATGGTTGGATAAATCTATATCCATTAGCAGATGGAGATATAGACAAGTCAAACGATATAAACACAGAAAAGCTTTGTGTAGAGTTTTTTAGATTCTTTGTCATGGTATTACAGAAATATGGAGCAGTCGATTATGTTTTCTGTGATAGTGCTTCTAATACGCTTATAAACACGCTTAGAACGTATTTATACGAACAAGGATATGATGGGAGTGTTATTATGCCTGTTGTTAAAAACGAGCTTACAGAGCGCCCTAAATTGATTGATAGCTTGCTTTATACAGGACGAATGAAGATAAGTAAGAATTGCGTAAGAGTTAGAAAAGCGTTAAAATCTTTAGTGTGGGACAAGAAAAGACCTGATGTTCCTGAAGATTTGAACATTGATAACATAAACGATTATTATGACAGTTTCTGTTATAGCTTTATCACGCACACACAGTATATAGAATTGAAGAGGTAGAACATGAATCAATTTATACAAACATTCTTAGGAAAAAAAGGATATACAGTCAATCAAGGTGCTTTTGATATCTTTGATATCGTGCATGATTGGTACACAAATACAGAAGAATCATTCCATAAAAAAGTAACTGTAAACGGAGAAGAGTACAACCTAGAAAAACTAAACTTTGCAAAGAGAGTATGTGCTGACGATGCCAATTTAGTAGAAACAGTAGAAATCAATGCAGGCGACAACGATACACTTATTCAAGAAATATTAAACAAGAACAACTTTGTAAACATGTACAGAAAACAAGTAGAAGAGTTATCTGCATATGGTACTGTAGGAGCTTATCCAAGGCTTGTAGGTGTTGATTTATATGATGATAATACATTTAGGGGTGGAACGATTGAAATTAACTACTGTAATGCTTTAAACATCGTGCCATTAAAGGTTAAGAATGATGAAATCGTAGAATGTGCTTTCTATGGTACAGAATACATCAACAATAAACCTAAGTATTCGGTTGTGATGTTTGTTATG
>NFZD01008908.1_pt1 | contig 33500 bp, 35 predicted proteins | sample 1095381 | NCBI WGS metagenome assembly NFZD01 (sample SAMN03609891, study PRJNA323583) | gut metagenome | isolation source: feces | host: Rattus norvegicus | place: Denmark: Riget | collected 2013 | reverse complement strand
TAAATATGAGTAAAATAAGGAGCTGCTAAAAAGCATTATATAATATACATATCTAGCTTTTTTATAATCTACATTTTTATTAAATAAGTAATATGTAGTTAATAATGTAATTATTCCCCAGAAGATAGTACCGGCAGTTGTATAATCGCCAGGGAAAAATGAACCTGAAAGTATACCAAATATTGAAAGAAATACTATATCTATTAATCTCGAATATGTTTTATTAAAATTGACGATATTATCGTCATCAGCATGTCTGAATATATTATTATCAAAAAATGAATAATATAAGCCTTTGGTGCGCGTCATTTAAAAATCACTCTTCTTTCTGTCTTTAAATGCTTTACCAGTTTTTCTTTTTCTTACACAATCGTCCAATGTTAATCCAATATTTTTGGCAATCTTGGCCACAATTTCTTTTCTTTTTGCGTTAGCGGTATTTAAATGAATTCCGAGCATGTCAGCTATTTCTGAATCCATACAGTCTTCAACATAGTATTTAACAATTATTTTACGTTCTAACGCAGTTAGACTTTTAAAAGCATCTCCACATGTTTCTCCCTTTATCCACGACACATTTGGTGTGCCTGCTAAGGTTTCGTTATGCTCATTTTCCAATATTTCTTCATACTCTGCATCTATCTGCTGATCTCGTTCATCATCTTTTAATGAAGTTACCTTATAGTGAAAATTACATGGATTTTTGAAAAAATTCTTTATATGTCTTGCAACTTCAAATCTATATGCATTATATACATAACAACAGAATGATTTTCCTGTTGGTTTATATCTGCTTGCTAATACCAAGAATAATGTTTGCAAATCTGCGAGTATTTCTGTCGTATCTAATTTTCCATAACTCTCTACTATAAAGTTAAAATATCTTGTTATATCGTCGCGTAATGGTCTGGAAATATTTTTCTTTTTTAATACGTGCAATAAATGTGGTGCATTTACAAATAATCTTACAAACATTTTTTGTTCGTAATTTTTAAAATTAATTTGGCCAGTCGTTATTACTATTATATATTTTTTAAATAATGGATAGAATCTTTGTAGTAATTCATAGCTTGCTTCATCTGCTTGTGCTATTTCATCTTCTGTAGCACCAGGTTTTTTCTTTAATTGAAATACTTCAACAAGATTATCTATTTCTTCCCATTCATCTCTTTTTTCATATAAATCCCATACAAAGCCCATTGTGTTTAAATACACTGTCTTTATTGTTAATTTTCCACCAGACATTGTTACTAATTCTTTGTCCTGTTCTACATCGTTTAGATCTGCAACAAAGTTAAAGCAATCATTTTCGTCTGCATGCTTTATTAAATCTATCTGAGCTTCTTCATAGGCAGAGTCATTTGCATATATGTCATCTTCTGTTTCGCTATATTCTATTGTTGAGTGGTTCAAAGTAAGTCTCCTATGGTGTTAAGTTTTCTTTTTTAATACGTTAAACGTATAATTAGAAATAAGGGGACAGCAAAAAAGCTACCCCCTATCTCATATTCTCAATTATTTACATTTCTTTTTGCTCTTGCATTTTTCAGTCGTGCATTTGGACTTCTTTTTTTGTCCGTTGTTCATTTTGACACGTGCTGGTTTCTTTTTAGTTGAACATACTTCGTCTAAAATAATTGCGTCTGTTGATGTAATCATAATATATCATCTCCATTTTTTTCTAAAGAAGGAGTTCCCCACATTGCACAGAAAGTATCTGCTGGACAATATGTTGAACACATTGGTGATTCTGCAGGATAAAATATTTTATCATTAATTGCCCTGGCTACATTATATGATAATCTTGCTATCTTTTTGACTTCAACTCTTGGATCTCGTACTGTATAGAATTCTTCTCCAGATTTTACATGAAATATTCTGGTTCCAATTAATTCAATTCTATCTTCTTCAGGAAGTGAATAATAAAAACCAACATGGCTCAAAGAGAATTTCAAGCTTCTATCTAAAGTTACTTGATTAGGTCTTCTATTACTGAAGTCAATAACAAGCTCTTCAAATTTTTTATCTTTCGTCATTGCTATTATTCCAATGTCGCCAGTAAGATCAACTGAATTCTTGTTAATAAAGAACTTTACTTTGTATCTTGATAATGCGTCAACGACATTTATTTCTTGATCTTCTGCCCATTTATAGAATGACATCAATTTTGAAAAGCCTTCAGCTATTTTTTCATTAGTCATATCTTGGTTGCTTTTACAAACAAGATTCCATTTTCGCTTTATAGCTTTAGGCGATAATAGCTCACCATCCATAATAGATGCACAGAAAGATAAGACTACTTTGTTTAGCATTTCATTTTCAGTCTTTTTGCGTTCCATGTTTGCTAGATTTTTATTGTTATATTTGAAGTCGTAGTATGCGGGACAAAACATGTAGTCCCGCAACTCCTTGTCTGTTATTGTAAAATTATTCATATTTATTGAGATTTCCTAAAAATTTAGAAAGAACTGCTACGTACTCTGGATTTTCCTTAAAGAATTTTACAATTTTTGGATTTACATGATTGATAACAATATCACCATCTAAATCAATTTTTTCGGATTTTTCTTCTTCACATTCAGATTCAGATTTTTCGTGCAACTCTTCGTTATCGTTATCTTCTTCGTAATCTTCGTCAGACAGAACATCACAAGCGGCAACATGGAGAATTGAACTTGTATTAATCATGACAAGATTTGCTTCTGTATATTCGTTGTAATAGTTTTCTTTAGGAATAAAATACAGGAACTTAGGTGGTTTTTCTAAATTAAGAATAGCGTACAATTCTTCAACAGTACCATCATAAATAAGGTCTCTAAAAACATCAGCACTTGTTTCAATTTCGTTAATTAATGTGATTCTATTAGTATTCATGTTTATACTCCATTTTTATACGTTTTCTACGATATTGTTGTTTTCATCTAATTCGATGTTAAAAACATTTTTTAATATATCTGTAAACTCATTTTCATCAGATTGAAAATGCGTAATATATCTACCATCGACAAACTGCTTGTACATAAAAATTACTTCCCATACAATATATGTAATCTGTCCTGACATTGGTCTGCACTGAATGATAGGCATCTTTTCACCAAGCTGAGCTTCGATTATCTGACAAACATATTCAATTACGTCATGTGTTTCTATGGTGTCATAATCAAAAATATTATTGTCTTTAAGAAGCTCTTCTCTAAATTTGAATACATCGCGCCAATTGGCTTCGTCTCCATCAAAACATACATTATGAAGAAGAATACCCATTATAGCAGCATCTGTCTGTTTATTTGGCTTAATTTCATTATACATAACGCGTTCTTTAAGATAATGAATCATAAATTTTGCCATATTCACATTACGAATATAGTTGTCATGATTATCATCTGTAATTGGAAATTTTTCAAATAAGATGTATTCAGTAAATTTTTTAAGTGTTGGGATACTAAGTCTTAAGGTCAACAGGCGGACTTCTTTTTCAAAATCATTGATTATTTTATCGTTCATATTTCTCTCTCTTTTCTCAAGATATGTTTTTTGTAAATCCCATCATTAAAGCAAGTTTTTCAGCTGTATGGAATTTTGTATTGCATATATTATAAGTTTTGTTCTCTTGGAGACATTCATTGCATTCTATGTATTTACTATTGTAATTTCTGCAGCCATAACATAAAGGACATGGCTTGAAATTAACACATGATATTTGTGCACCGTATGCAGAATGCTTTGTTTTGGTCTTAGCTCTCATATTTTTTAGTGATTATACCGATAACGTCATATTCATTAAGAAGCAATAGCTCTTTGTCGTCTACAACGATTACGGTTCCTGCAAACTTATCAAAAAGAATATTATCGTCTGGCTCTACAACCATAGGAATGATATTACCGTCATGAGTGATTCTTCCGTCACCTACTGCAACAACAGTGCCGATTTGTGATTTTGATACTGAACTTTCTGGAAGAACAATACCGGATTCTGTTTCTTTTTTGGTGCTCTTTACTTTTACTAAAAGTCTGTCACCAAGCAATTTAATGTTTGTCATGTTATATTTCTAATCTCCTATTTATGGATTTTTAAAAAATGCTTTACATTCAGGACACTGATAAACGCTGTATTGTCTGCTTATTTCGATAACATCTCTGTCTCTTTTTACAGCTTTGCAATTGCGACATTTGATTATTTCAATTCCGTGATCGTTATCGACGTGAATCGGTGTTGGTAATTCCTCGGGGGATATTCCCCCAAGAAATTCAGTAAGCTTTTTCTTATCTTCTTTTTCTGCAAAAAATGATGCCATTATCTTCTCCTAGTTTTAACTATATATAATTTGATTATATTGTTCCATTACCTGTTCAGTACATTCTACGATTTTTGAATATTCTGGACTAAAGTAATAGTATAATCTTTCTTTAAATGAGGATGCTTTATTTTTAGCCCATTGTATTTCAATTACTGGACTTTTATCTGTGCTGTTTGGTTTGTTGTAATATATTGTGGCATTTTGGCCATTTCTTGATACATCATTCATAACCATGAATACAGCAGTTGCGTCATATTCATATCTCCCTGATTCCTTTAAATCTGAGATTGATGGACGTTTAGTCATAGGGTTCTTTTTTAGATGGGCTGTACCAAAGATAGGACATTTTAATTTATTATCGGCCCAATCTTTCATCATACGAGAAATTCGAGTATTGCGTTCTTTTTCGTCCCTATCTCTACCTTGATCGATGTTCACATCCATGAGGGAATCTATAACTATAATCAAGTTTGCTTCTGGATCGCTAACCTGTAGCCATGATTTATATGCCAGAGCAAAATTAAGCATTTTCTCGGCACACTCAACATCGCTTGAGTCTTGAATCATTATTTTGCTGGATTTGTCCATTAATTCTTTAAGCCCCTCTCCCCTCTTTTGGATATATTCAGCGAGTTTTGCGGAGCCTGCTTCACCAGCGTTTATTTTATTTTGATACCTTTCAGGAAGAGCACATACGGAAACAGGAATGCCTTTTATCATGGATATCATTCGAGGAATAACAAGCTGACTTGTATCATCAAGGGTGAAATATAAAAAATTAAGATGATTGTCAGGATTCATGGCGTATTGGTATGCTATGTTTATACATACTGCGGTTTTGCCAGCATTACTATATCCAGCGAAAATATAAAATCCAGGGCGTAATCCTTCCATTTTTTCGTTCCATACTGGCATATTGTTTGCTTCGTATCCTTGACCTGCAGACCAAGCTTTCTCATCAAATGTCTTTAGTTTGTTTTTCTGCAGTTCTGAAAAGTCCTGTATAGGAACAAAATACTTGTCATTGCTATTTTCTTTTGAATCAGTAACTATGTTATCATCCTCAAAGAAATTATATTTAGAAAGATTATTCAATGTATTTTCCATGATAAATGCACACTCCATTTTTCATTTTTAGGATTTCTTATTTATAGAACATTTTTGACATATCTCACTAGGGACGATGGACGAGTAGGTTGCGCATCCATATATTTTCCCGTCATCGCATAATCTCACGGCAGACCTTACAACTCTTTCCAGCTCTCTTTCTGGAAGCGGTGGATTATTTCCCATGTTCCAAGTACTGATAACATTCAGTGCTTCTTCATATGACCATCCACTAGACAAGAGTGAAACTGATAGCATTGAAGCCATATTATTTCTATTTCCTTTATCTGCGCTATTTTGTAATAAATATACATTACACGGAAATAGTTTTCGTTCTGAATCAGGTAATACTGATATTCTTTTTCTCTGTCGTGGCTGATGTTTTTCTGAATTAGTTCTAGTTGCGCTGTCAAATGCTTTTCTTGCCTTGTCATTATAAGAAACTTTGTTGTTAATAAAATTTCTAGGATTTTTTGCAAGATTTAGCATTTCGCTTATCGACATGCTTCTAAGTTCTGATTCAGTGATTTGTATTTTGTAAGCTCCTGTTTTACCATTTATACTATTTGGCATCCTAAATAATCTGCGATTGTCGTATATTTTTGTATCTACGCATTGTAGGTTTGGTGCCAATTTTTTTATACTCTGTATAAAATTTTTATATTTCATGTTTAAATCACTGCATGGTTCTATGTTTAATACCTCTGGAGGTATTGTTATGTGAAATCCTTTAGATCCAGAAAAGAACAATTGAATTTCTGATGAGTCAAACATGAAATGATTTTTTAGTATCTGTACTATTGTCAGAGCTTCTTTTTTTGTATTTTCGTATTCATCGGCTTCAAGACTCTTTCCATCTATATCTATGTATATAGGTGCAATAAGTTTTGCTTTTTTTATGTCGTCTTTATTACTTCTGAGATAAACACAAAAGTAAAAGTCTGTATTATTGCATTTCTTTTTCTTGGCTTCAATAAAGGCGTTTATATCTTTATTATCGATGTCAATAAACCAATTACGATTAAAAATATCTCCTACCTTACCTCCAAGTTCTATATAGTATTTATTAACGATATTTTTCATATACAGATTCATCCCTAAACAACTCTTTATTATAACCATATGCTTTTGCTGTTTCCGTTAGAAACTTAGCTTTATCTGCTGCTTCTTCTACATTATCATATAAAGATAATAATGATGATGAAACCTTTTGTTTTTTATTTGCGGCTATATCCGTCAAGAATAACAAAAAATCAAGAAAGCCTATGCCATACAAATCAGACTTTATATTGTTATATTTTTTATATATATACTGAATTGCACCTGTATCACGATTAATATCCATAAAACTAGCATTAGTATTTGTTTTATTGTATATATAACTCAGACATTGATTAACAGTAAGCAGTCTGCGTATTTCAAGATAGTTATCTTCTGTTGACACTACAGACATTGTTTCCTCGTCAAACACTGGCATTTTAGGTTTCATTTGTAATAGAGGATGATAATAAAATACCTTATCCTCTACCATCGTGTTATATTTCTTAAAAATATCATATGGTATGGTTTTTATAGAAATAAATCCTTGTGAAGCCATTGTTTGAAAAATATCGACACCGATTTGTCTTATATTTAGGTCATACGGTACTTCATTTCCTACAGTCTGTCTGATATATTCTATTGCTTTTGTCGTTAATTCTCGCTCTTTTTCTGTCTTGAATCTATATTCACCAACAAAATTAGCGAAAAAGAATTCTGTTAAATTCATATGATTGCACACTCCTATTTAGTACCTATTAATTTGGGGTACACTTTCTGGATTATATTATAGCATATTGATTTCGATTTCGCAACATATTGACTTCGATTTTTTGGTAAAAAAATACACGGCCCGGAGTGTGCGCGTGGGCCGTGTTTATGAGAGGTAAAATAACATGTTAACTATTTTACATAAATAAATATAGCATATTGATTTCGATTTGTCAAATATTTTTGTTAGCCAGTATGAAGCTCTACATTAGGCGTAATTGATGTGTATGATGTATAGATAGGTAGATACATATAAATCGTGTTTGTATTGCCTGATATGTATGATGCATCAGTTTTTGTTGACTGTGTTATTTCTCTGCTTAGACTGCCATCTTCATATTCCATATAATATTTTATGCCGAGAGGTTTTGTCTCTAAAACAGAATCATTATACTTGCTATTTTGTGATTTTAATCTTACTGTATTATATACATATTTTATATCTTCATCTTTATGTATTTTTATAACAGCATAGCTTCCGTCACTATAATCACAATCCAATAGATATATATGTCGCAATCCAAAGATATACTTGTCTGTGGACTCATCTTTGCATTTTAATTTTATATCGAAATGAACTCTGCTGATTTTTGTTTTTGAGTCTAAAATATAACGAGTATTTCCAACATCATTTAAATTTTCTATTGTATGAACAGGGTTGTCATCATCTGACGGAGAAAAAACATCTATTTTTAAAATATCGAATGATCCTTCGAGTATCGGAGATATTTCTATGGTGTTCATTCTGATTGAGCTCAGCATACCACTATTATTTAGTTTTATATCTATGCTTAATGTATCAGATGAGTATGATTCAAAAAATAATTCTTTATTTTTTATTGAGTCATGAATAATTATATTTTCTGCTTCGCTGCTTTTTTCGTCATTAATAGTAACGACCGCATTCTTTTTATATATATAATTTACATCATTATTATAATTAGTTAAATTTATGGGTGTTCTTAAAAGATGAGGTGTCAGATTGCATCCATATGTTGAATACATTCCGCCTACTATATCAGCCTCTGTTAATACGATTTTATCTTTATCTACATGATTATTTTCTTTCATGTTTGATATTTTTTTTGATATGTACATAATAGAAGAATGAATAATGTTAAGCTGCCTGTCTATTACAGATGATAAGCTATTTACACTTTCCTGAGCTTCTTCAAGGGAAGATTTAGCGTTATCAAACATTTCCATAAATTCGCTTGTTGATTTCTTATATTTCATTTTATTGTTATCTCTTTTCTATTTCTTTAGGGACATTATAAATAATTCATGCTGTATACTATCTATATTATCAATATACTTGGCCAGTTTTTCTGATTTTGATACAAGATTATTTTCAGCATTTTTATTTACTGAACTTGCTATGTCTTTTACTAGATTAATATACTGTAAGATATTTAAAGCAAACTTATCATATTCATAAGGTCCTCTATATCTCATATTATATGTTATCATAATATACTCACTTCGCTCTTAATGCTATTGATTGTATTTTAAAGTTATCTATGTCGTTAACTGGTATCGTCACATTTATATTATCAATAGCAATGTCATCGGTAATTTTTTCTCCAGTTATTATGCAGTCATCAATTCCATTTGGAATATTACTTATATAATAATCGTCATTGTTTTGTTTTAAACCGCCTACGTCAGCATAAACAGCACAGTCCGTATCTATTTTGAATTGTGTATAAGTATCTGTTGTAAATTCTATTACTTTGGGCCCTGTTATTTTTGCTATTCTGCATTCTGTAAAATTACGCTTTTTTGGCAATGCTGAAAAATCTATGTTAAAATACAGTCCGTCTTCGATATAAAATCTTACTTTTTTATGTGCTTCAATACTATAATTTTTATTATTAATCATATTTAATATATTAGTATTGTATCTGTAAATATCGTTGACAATTATTTTATTTTTACCTAAATGATATTTTGCGTTTTTTATTTTATCGCTTGTATCTATATCTGGCACAATAAATATATTATTTACAATAGAATCGCTATCCAAAGTATATTCATATTTCATGTCTATGCTTTTTATTTTTAATTGTTTATAAAAGTCTTTTACATTAAATACGTCGCCGCTTGCGCTATATGGAGAAAGACGTTTTATTTCTTCATTTCCTGCATATATTTTACAGTATGACATATCCGGATAGAATCCTGAACCGTTTATAAAAAATAACAATTGATTTTTATCTGCAGGAATAGTAGTTTTGCCGAGATTAACAACAGCAGTTTCGTTATTAATATCCTCGTCAAAATTATTATTTTTGAATAACAATACATCACCAATAGAAGTAGATGCGCTATGCATTTTATTTATTTCTAAACAGCGATCGGCAAGAGTCTGTATAGATGATGTATAGTTATTTATTTTGGCCTGCAAATCAAGCAGCTTATTTTCTTCGTATTCTACTATGGTTTTATATAATATACATATATCGGTATACAAAGCAAAAGCTTCCTGATTCCAGGTTTCTACATCAAATAAAGAATTTTCTGTTACTGCAGAATGGGATAATACAGAATAACGCAAATCTATTTTTTTTAACATTTCTGTTACGTCTGTGTTTTTATAATACCCGTTATTTCTTGCAAGAGATTGCTTTAGCATTTCTCTATACGCTTCTATCTTTAATAGCTGCTCTTTATAGTTCATGATATATGTTTATTCAACTCCTGTGCAGATTTTAACATTTGATACTTGCGGACTCCCATATCCGTCCAGTGCTTTTATTTTGATGGTAAGATATGCGGATTTTATTTTTTCTGAGAGGTATGATACTGAGTCACTTGCGTATGTCATATCTCTATACGATATTATTTTTATACCTTTATCACTAGAATTTATTGGGGTAACAGTATATTCCTTCCCGTTTATGGTAAGGGTGTATATAATATATGATTCATTAGTATTTGCGGCAGGATACGAATCTGGTACATATGAATCAGCATATACGGCTATAGTTTTAATACTTTTATTGTCAGCAACAAGATTGTCTGTTTTGACCGTGGTTATTCCATTGTTATCATAAGTATTTCTAAATGCTGTTATTTGATTTATTCTTATGACTTTTCTATATGCATCGTCATAAATTTTTATGCCTTTTTCTCCGTTAACAATATGGTCAACGGCAACAGCGTATTCTGTGTCTATATAATCTGATTCCAGTTGTATTTTTATATATTTAGTTGATGGCAAACCAATAGCGTTTTGAATCTTGTTTGTAGACTTTAGTTGGTCTGTATATGTTTTTCCATCATCAACGGAAGTGCTTATTTGCGTTATGCCTAAATTTTCGTTATCGCTATTTATTTTTATACTATCTATAGTTTGTACTGTTTGAATCAAGATAGTACATTTTGCGTTTATATTATCAACATTAATATTACTGTTTTGTTCATCGGGAGTTTTTCCGCATATTCTTGAATATTCGTAATAAGTTGATAAACTTTCGTCATTTATGGACGACCTGCTTATTTTTCCGTAGTATTCATTGACAAAAGCTTTTTTATTAGTGTCATATGCAAAAGTATTGCCTTCATATCCATTTCCATCTATATCTATTATATAAATAGGTTCTTTAGCTGGGACGCTTTTTGCTGAGATTGAATTGCTTTTTTCGTCGTAATTAAAAACACCATTAAAATCTTTATCTGATAATATAGTAATATTGTCTATATTTTCATATGATGATTTTAAGAGCTGCAAATCTTTTAATCTATAATATTCGCCGTAAATAATACTACTGAGATTATCTATTTTTGATTTTGTGTTTCTTATGATATTGGAATATTTTTTTGCCATACTCTGTATTTCATTGTCTATAATCATAAAATCAGAAATGGCATCAGTGATAATTAAGTTAATTTTATCTCTATTTGGTTCGGTATCTCCGTTAATTTCATCATACTCAGATATTGGCGTACAATCATTTTTAATGTTACATATATAATTTATTTTTTTCTTATACACGACCGAACCGTTGCCAATTGACGATAAATTATCTATATAAGCGTCTCTAAAATCTAATATTGAATAATCTGTCCCAGATATAAACGCAACACTATCGTCTGGCGACGTTATTGCCGATAAATAAGTTATGTTTGATTCTGCCACTTAATCGCCCCTATTCTCTATAACTTTTATGCTTTTTACATATGGAGGCTTTTTAGTGCTGTCATATGATCGCAATATTACTAATAAACTTATACAGCTATTTTTTGGTGAATAAGTTATGCCTGATGCACTATTTGGTTTATATGATACTGTGTAGTTTTTCCCGCTTGAAAAATTTATATCTGATAATGTTTTAATGCTGTTATCTAAACTTCCATCAACAAAAAATAATGCGGTATCATTTTCGTCCTGTAAAAATCTTAAATCTCTATTAAACCAACAGCGTTCTTTATTTATATATGTAGCGTTTTCAGGACGAATAGGAATTGCATTATACAAAGACATGCCATCTTTGTTGCCGTCAATTATATAAAATTCCACACTGCCATTTTCATATTCGTTGTAGTCAGCCTGGAGCTTTATATAAGATCCTGGTGTTATTGTTATTTTAGATGTTTTATAATACGAAACATTGTTTGGTATGCATAGTCCAGCCTTTAATGTTATATCCGGCTTAAAAACGTAGATGTTGCTTGTTCCGGAAGTGTCTTCATTTGCAGTGGAATTTTCTTTTGATTCTATTTCTTTGACGTCATTCATGGATATTGTTGTCCATGTGTCACCGTCAAAAAAAGTCATAACTCCATCTTTTATGTTTAATATATCTTCATCTAGTATTGTTGTGTTATTTAGTAGGTTTTTATACATTTATATGTTATCTCCGTATTGAGTTATATAAAAGCAGAATTTTTAATTTCTGATGTGGTTTTATGGGTATCTATGCCAGAGGCTACACTGAGTTTTACATTTACATTATTAGCATTTTGTGCGTCAATAAAAGGTGTATAGTCTAAATTTATGCTTGTAGATTCTTTGCCTGACTCTCCTGTATTTATTGATGTTATATCACAGTTTGGGGACGATGCTTCTATGTAATTTATGTATTTATTTTGAGTTGCCGCAAAATCAACAGAGCATATATACTCTCCATCTTTATCAGATACGTAGCTGGCATCGTTGCTTTGTACTAATTCACAAGTGTATATTTTATCAAAGCCGCTTGTTATGATATTATTATCTGATATAAAAGCCTTATTTATTGGCTCGCCATCAAAATCATAAAAAATATCAGTGTTGTTTTCCTCTTTGTCAAATATTATTTCATGTGTTATTTGTTTATTATTTTGATATTGTGATTCGATTTTTTCAATGGCTTCAGTTACGCTTTTAAGTTTTTTATATTTATCGGAATACTCTGATTCTATATATTTCTCTGTGTATTCACGCAAATCTTGTAAATATCTAGCTTTTCCATATAGATGATTTATTATTTCATTGAAGCGCGAGAATACTTTATTCACTTCGTCTGATGACATTTTTTTAGAGAAAACACTTACAGAAAAATCAACATCTTCTACTAATGTGTTTAGAGTGTCGTTTATCTGTTGTGTTGTGTTTATAATTGCCATGTTTTTCTCCTAAAATAATAAGACTAGAGAGCATTGAATTATATGCTCTCTAGTCTAGTCATTACTGTTGATTTATGTTATTTTACAATAAGCCATTAGAAATGGTTTTCTACTCCGTCTGGATAGTTCTTTTGATACCATGCTGCTTTTCCTCGCAGTGTATCTCCACCTGAATTCCACACATCTCCATTTTCTAATATGGCTAAGTCCCAACGCTCGCATGTTGTAGCTGGACCATACGGCTCATGAGCGTACCATCCGTCGAGATTGTCTGCTGCTTCGCCATGCGTCATTACGTTATTTATGCGCACAGTCAGCCACAAAGCTTTTGCTACTACTGCAATACACCTAGACATAGATTCAATCTGCTCTTGGGTTGGTGGTTCATTACCAAGATCATTTGATGTTCCACCATAGCAGCAGGAAAGAGAAATACCAATAGCACCTGAATTACGTCTATATGTATGGGCAAGAACCTTTGAGAAATCTGTCGTTGATACATATATACTTCCATCTGAATCTATATTTATATGATAGTCAGAAAAGAAAGAGTGGTAGTGGCCTGCAGACCAATGAAGATAGATCTTTGGCTCTCTGCCATACTCCTGCGCAATATTCCATATAGCTTCTCTTGAATTGCTTGCTATATTAAAAAGTTCTTTTAATGTTACTTTCTGCATTTATTCATCAACTCCTGTTACAACTGCTGATGCGATACTAACATCATTATTACCAAATAGACATCTTAATGAGCTTAAAACTTCTTTTTGAGCATCATTAATTGCCATGTCATGATTATTTGCCTGAATATCAAGATTGATTTCAGCATTTACCTTTAATCTGTAAAATTTATTTTCTGTCATAAAAAAATTATCCCTCTTCGCTTTCTGACACTGGTATACTCATGTACTCTGTGTAATATTTAGTAACAAGTCCATTTCCGCCAAGTTTGTGATACATATCATACATGGCGGTTATATTTTCTCGTGTCATGAAATTAGTATGTTTAGCCTTTATATCATGTTTACATGTTTGGAGTATTCTATCTCTAAATAGAAGTATCCCACCACTGGCTATTACATCCATTCTATTGTTTATTGTATTTAAAGACTTCTTTATATCGTCTATCCTGTCTTGCTCATCCTGGACTCTTTTCTGTTCTTTAATGTCCATGTCTTTTCTATATTCTGCAATTTTGTTTGCGTAATATTTTACCATGCATCCTATAATTGCAAGTATAGTACCAGTTACAACACTTTGGATATCTAATATTGTAAAAAAATCCATAGTCCCAAATCATCCTTCTATATGTTATGATTTTCTCTCTTGAATAGTATCTATGAATTTTCTCTTCGGAATTAGTGCTTCTTAAACGCCTCTGTCTGTGGAAAATACTAAGTCATGTATGATACCCATTTGCGTCTGTTTAACTGCTTCTATTTCAGAGAAATTTGATTCTTCCCAGTAGATTTGCAATTCAAGATCATTGTAAAATACCGCATCGCCATCTATATTAGTAAAGTCTCCCTCGAAAATAACTCTATCTGAATAGGTATCTCCTTTTTTCTTTACGCCGTCACGAATAACTGCAACAGGTTCAAGGTAAATCTTTTTACTGTCTGTTACTTCATAAGTTTTAGTTGTTTCGCTGTATTCGTACTTTTTACCTTTGACAGATACTACATATGCGTTTCTATAGACCATGTCATCTGGGATAACCATAATATTGTCGTCAATAGTTACTATTTCACCATTACTATTGCCTGATGTTATATTGTTGCCAATAATCATGTCAGGTTTCATGGTTAAATCTGATAACGTATTTGGATCACGTTTTTCGATAGGTTTTCTAATATCGTTGTACACGCCAAGATAAGAAGTCGTTGTTCTAGATGGATCTGATTTGCAGATGCATTTTATACTTCCGTTTGTGGTTGATGGGCCGCACATGGTATTTTCTGTTGCCACGGCATTCCAACATCCGCCTTCGCGGTTGAATCTGAGCATCAAACGTGCTCGAGAAATTCCTTCTGGATATGCTGACTTTATTCTTGCAGAGTATAATCCACGCTTATATGGAATCATTTGATTTTCTATAGGCTCACGAAGTGAAACTTCATAGTACATATCATATTTATCAAGATTATCGTCATATGCTTGAACATCCAATTGCTCTCTAGCTTTTATTCCTACTGCTGACGTTGTTGAATATTTATTAATTTCAGTTTGACTATAGAGTGCTGAATGTGAAGCTGTGTCTATTTGCTCGCCATATTTATACAATATATTTCTTGTTTGAATATCGGCAACTGCAGCGTCATCTTGATTTCGATTATATACTGCATATAATTTTACAGCATTGTCTTTATCTGCGTCCTGAGCAAAAATCATTGCGCAGTATCTAACAATTGTATTGTCAGCTGGATTGTCTTTACGACTTACAATTGGATAAGAATCTTTTGCTGAGTCAAAAAAATCAAAAGTTACTTTTCTCTGTGCTGCAGTTGTTAAAGATACTGGATTTGACTTCGCGAAGAAATGCATTTTGGGTTCACCCTCTGAATCAAGTTCCCCGCTTTCATAAAGCTTCAAGGCTTGTTCTGAATTCTTGAAATATTTTATATCTGCAGCGTCTATAATTACACAGGTTAACGTTGGAGTGCCTTTTACTTCTGCCATTACTGAAAAATCATGCAAAAAACCCAATTTCTTTTCTGGTATTCTAAAAGTATTAGCATATCCAAGTCCGTCTTTTTGAATAAGGAGCAGTGAATCTGCAGCAGTATCGTCGTCAAAACCGGTATACATAACAATATCAGATGGAACGGTTTCTGCCTGTTTAGCAAAATAAAAATTACCATCCTGGGATACACCCATTGATTTATATACTATAACATTGCCAAGAGAAATATCTTCAGACGTGTCCATTGATTCATCAAGGATTATCGTTTCGCCGTCTGGCTGTATTTCTTTTATCTGCCTTACGTTAACGTTTTTACTATTAACAAAATAAATTGCGATGTAGTCGTTAACATCCAATTTATCTGTAGAATCAGCAGATAAAATTATCGTGCTGTAATCTGGACAGTCTGCTGTTATTTCTCCAATTGGTTCATGTTCGTATGGCTTATATCCATTTCTAAATACATCGTTATATCCCATACGTTGATATGTGTTTGTAATCAGTCCTTGTTTTTCCAAGGCGTGTTTTATTTCGTATAACTCATTACGGAGATCTGTAATATCCTTGCCAAAATTGGAGATTGTTTTATTTGTTTTGTTGGCCAGACTTCCTCCGACATCAGCACTCATATAATGGTCAGCATCAAAGCCATTGAGTTTCAATGCGTTATTTACAGTGTCTCTGTGATTTTCGTCTATCGCCACAGCTATTTTATTGGCATTTACTCCTCCAACCAAGTCAACGTCATCTGCTTTTATAATCATACCCCTATGATTTAAATCAACAGGTTTGTCTATTGATGCGTCTTCTCTGTACTGTGGATCGAGTTTTATGACATGATGATATTCTACTTTTAAGTCTTCGGAGATATCACTCATGTTTAGGGACGTATGCCCTGGTTTTACCATTGTCATTCTAAAATTTTACCTCCACTCTATTATCATGTCGGTCTTTTTTGGTTTATATTCTATATTATTATTCTGCTCAAGATATTTAGCATGTTCGTCTGGATGTCCTATGAGATATTCATATTCACTGTCAGACCTTATTACGTTATTTATATCTGGATCTGTAATCATTATAGAGTTTCTTGCTATGTTTAATTTATATCCGTCGTGTAGTTTGGCGCTTGTAAATATTCCATTTACAAAAATGAGGATTTCGTCGGCCGCTTCCAACACACTTGGATCAAGGTCATATTTATCAACAAATAATTCACCATTGAACTCTTCAGATTTTATAGCTAGATTTCTTTCCTGTCTATTATCCTGTCTAACTTCAACCAGGATTTTATCTGATTCATTCCATTCTACGGTTACTTTCTTATTTGGATCGATTTCTATATCCTCAGTTGGATAATTTGAGCGACATCCTATTAATGCTGTAGTGTCATTTATCAATAAGGTATAATTATCAAATATGCTGTAAGCATCTTCTGGCTGTCTTATTCCGTTTATATATAATGTAACTCGGCCCGGGAACAAAGACTGTTCTGTCCTATATGAATTTATATATCCCTTTTTTATATTTGTATGGTCTAAAACTTCCATAGTACATGGTGATGACATATTGTTTTCAGGAAGCTCAACAATATATGTTATCTGTCCAACAAATGGCTCTGTCAGTTTAAATGAAAGGCCATCTAGAGATTCTTTTATTCCGTTGCATTTTCCATCTACATATGGATATTGACGAATGCCATTTAGCCAAACACGCAAAGTATTCTTTCCATATATATATTCTGTTGCTAGCTTATTCCAATTTGGTTCGTTTGGATGCAGAGTTGCCCAATTTGGATCATTAGATATCGGAACTTCTTTATTTAATGTTTCGTCCCAATACATCCCTGAGCCTACCGTCAAAATCGGATGGTCATTATCAGCTGTAATTGTATGTATTTCTAAGGCATGCTCTATTGAATTTGCCGTATTAAATGCATATATCTGAACATTATCGTCAACAGAATACTTTATATTCATATGAACACTCCTTCGTGCGTTTTCATATGAATATGCAAAATTCTTTACTGCTGATATTTCCTCGTCACTGCATGGATTCCATACATGATTAATAGAGTCATATATTCTATAGTTTCTATTTTCAATTTCTGTTACGCCATCAGCATCTAGAGTGATGGTTTTAAAACATTTAATTTCATTAAACGCTCCGTCAAATTTATCATAATTATCAGATAGCATATCTATTGCGGTGTCATTACATAATAATTTGCCATTCATATAGACAAGCGTATCTGTTATATTACCTACGGATAATGCTGGTGTTATTTTTGCGGAATCATAAAACCAGCCAAATTTATCTTCTATTACAACATAATCCTGGCCAGGTTTTAATACTGAGTTAGCAATAGTTATTGTATGCGTTAATTCGTCTACCTGAATATCCTCTTTTGTAACTAAAAGTCCGTCTATAAAGACTACAGGTATTTTACTGTTAGAAATATATTTTGCTGTGTATGGTATTGTCCCAGTTGCGTCAATAACTCCTGATTCTATAGGAGGAAGATAATCTTCTGTTTTACCTGCTCCGATTTCTTCTGTTCCCCTAAGACTTACCGTGGACCACATCATATCTTGTTTTCCATTCGGGATAGATATAGTGCCATCCTGATTCCATGTCATTCCATCGTTTGTTGGGTGCACAAGCTCGCCATTTATAAATACAAGAGATTCGTTTTGTTTGAAATCTGTAAGAGGTTTTATAATAGCATTATTTTTTATGTCTATTTTTCTTATGTAGCCATATTCTGTCTTCGGTGAATGTATTGCTGCTATCTCAAGATTATGAACATCCTGTTTAAAAGTAACTGTTTCAGACGCTGAATCAGTTTTGAAATATGGATCTTCTACATCATATCCTTCAACAAACATATTGACTGCGCCTTTGAAGCCGTCGATTGTATATGTATTTGAAGAATCCAAACCTGAAACATGGGACATGGAGCCTGTGGATTTATACCATGAGAAATCATAATGTATTGCGAGAACATAATCAAAGTTTTGACAAGCATTATAACTTAAGAGTATTCCACCGTCGATTATTGTATAATCACATAATTTTTCATCTGAAGCATCCGGTATGAGCAATTCTCCATATGGAGAGTCATGTTTAAATCCATAGTATTCTGTATCGCCAGATGGTATTAAAATCTTTGGGTTGGTCCTGTCGATTTTAACTATTCTTTTAGTTACTTTTGTTAATCTTCCAGGATTAAGATGAACGAGTGATGGAACGTGATTTATGATATCATTACGTTTGTATTGTATGCATACTTTTGATACTTCAGTATATTTCTCAGTATCAAGATCTCTATCCAAGAATATTCTTGCATAATCTATCTGCGGAACCAACAGCTGCGACATGGCGTCAGCATTAAATATAGGGATATTTGGTTCGTTTGTTATGCAATTGTGGCCAATTTTCCACTTGCTTCCGTCACCTGTTATAGTTGAATTAGTTTGTGTATCAAGCACGTTCTGCAGATACATTCTTTCCTGTTTTTTGAATTCATCTACAGCTTCGGTCGTCAAAACTTCATAGTTTATTCCTGTTAATCTGCCAGTTATATTATTGTCTTTATTTTCACTGCTATGTGGTTCGCGATATACGGTTTTCACTGTTATCGTTTTTTGAGCCTTATTGTATATTCTTGTTCTGGTTGGCTCGAAAGATATGCTTATAGAATCGGAAGGAGCTATATATGTTTTATATGTATTGCTGCTTGCGTCGTCGTCTAACACAAGAACTGTTAGTGATTTTTCATCAAGATTTTTTTCAGCTATTTCTATATATCCATTTTGATGAATCGTTGCAGTGCTTGTTACTGTTGTATACGAAATAAGAGTATCATTTATGTCAACGCATGTATTTCCAGACTGCCATAGTGGTGACAGCAACATGAAATTTTTAAATACATCTAGTGAGAATTGAGAGCCATCCTGGATAAGTGCTTTAACTGGATTCCATTGACTTCCGTCAAAATAACACAGCACGCCATTATGCATCCATAATTGTCCGTAGACAGGATTTTGAGGTGGCAATACTGACATTATTTCTCCGGTTATACGGTGTTCATTTTCGTAATATTCGCGCCATCTCTGCTCTGTTTTATCCCACCACATCAGTTTGTTTTTTCTTTTATCGTGCCAGATAGCTTGGTCCATTTTAGCTTCTGGCTGGGCATTTGCACCTGGATCTTCTGCTAAATGCTTTACTGATTCATATATCTGATGAAGCTCATCATTAAATAGCATTTCTGAAGAACGACCATTGGTAAATGCCCTACTGTATGGGGTTGCCAAAAATTACACCACCTTTTTGTGTTGTAAAAATATTTTTCTAATGGCTTTATTACATGATGTGCAATATATTTTTACTAAATTAAAACAAAAACAATGCTTTGGACAGAATATGATGGTATAATATAATAAATAAGGGGTGAACGAAATGTGTGAAGTTATCGAAAGAAACAGGGCTGAAGGTAGAGCTGAAGGAATTGGCAGTGTCAACAAGCTCAATGCCATACTGATAGCAGCTAGACGATTTGCCGATTTGGAACGAGCAACTAAGGATTCAGCCTATCAAGCACAACTTTTAAAGGAACTTTTGCCCGAAGCATAACACACATTAACACATTCTATTGATCTGTGAGGTGCTTTATTATGCGGAAAAAACTTAGAGAAGAAATATTGTCTATAAATATAAAAAAAGACAACACTTACGATGAAATATTAGATATTATCGATGATTACTGCCGCAAAAATCACAAAAACACAAGTATCAGATTTGCTCTAGGATTTTATTATCTTTTTTTGGCCAAAGTGTATAGAGAGGCTGAAAATTATGACGAAGACCTGCATATGATTCTTGATATATTTAAATTGCTGGCAAAAAACAAAAGATACGGCCATGTATCTGATGTATATGCCGACACATTTCTACACATCATTAATATGTATATTGATCCGATAGGCTGGTGGGCACGTCGCTTAGGTGGAGGCAAGTACATAATGTACCATATAGCATTACCACACATAAAGATCGCCATTGCATTATGTAATGCAGGTATCGGGTGTGATAAGTATATTGATAAGGATGGGGATATATTATTTATAAGTGAGCGCTTTCGAAATTGTGGGTACTTATATGATAAAATTCACACTTCGTCAGCAGCAATAAACAGAATGCTCCCAGCATTAGTGTTTTGAATTTTTGTTTTTTGCACTTTAAACTTAACTCCCCTGGGGAAAACAACCTCGGATTCGTTTAAGCCTATCCCGGTCATATCTCTGCCTGTTATACTGTTCAATTTCATCAAGACGCCATATTTCATAGCTGTCGGATCACTGTAAAGCTCTCCTTTTGACGCTGAGGTGTATGCCTTTGTTTTTACGGTTTTTCCCTGCTGCCATTCGTCTAAAAATTTTCGGTAATGAAAATCACTTAAAAGCCCAAGCGTCCTGTATACTTCCCCTTTATAAATCGGCATTGTATTTAATTTTCTGTCAAGTCCCAGAGCAAGTCGCATCATGTCTTCTGGCAATCCATTACCTTCTCTAAGATACGCATTGAGTTTAAGATAATCTCCACCTTTATAACTTTCGGCTGCTGCTTCCGGTGAATATGGTTTTAATTTCTTTAACAATCCCTCGGTATTAAAATTAAATAATTGAGATTTTGATGCATCTTGAGCTGCTTTGAAAATTGATCCCATAATAAAAATGTCTCCTTTGACTAATTTGTTCAAAGGAGACATTACTGTATTACGACTATTTATTTATATTTTAGGAATCTATAAACACACCGCCCTCTTTTTTGTGGATTTTTTCATGACAATTTTTGCAGACAACTAACAGATTTCTTTTTGAATTATCACCCTCATTATGATTAATGTGATGTATCTGCAACTTGTTTGATGCAAATCGATTTAAGCATTTTTGACATACAAATTTATATTCTTTTTTTAATTCGTATTTTTCTTTAGAGTCAAGGCAATATTTCTTAACAGCCATTTGGGCAGATGTTTTTATGTGCCTTTTATGCAAACTACGAACATCGTCTTTGTATTTACCACTGTTTTTAACTTCTTTTTTTGCCCATTCAATATACTCAGCAACATTGAAGTCATCGGATATTTCTTTAATATCTCTATATATGCTGCCACATTTCCAACTGTCTTTAGCTGACATTTTTGCTCTATTGAATTCTCTCCATAGGTTTTTACTGTTGTGCCAATTAATTTGAGATAAGCATTGCTTGCATGGTATAAGTCTTATTTTTTTCGACATATATAACGGTTCCCTACTGTGTTTGTCGAAAATATTAGCTGTAAATATTCCATCTGACCTATATGAACATACATATCTTCCTGTAAATCTATGCTCATTTTTTGCGTTTTGCAATGCCTGGCAAAAACATAAATGAACCCTATTCCAATTCTGGTCATAAATATCATCGCTAGTTAAATACATATCTCTTATGTACACAAAAATAGGTCTCTTCTTGTACAGAAACACATTCTTTGGTGCCTGAAATTCAATTACACCATCGTCTATAGCTTTTCCTATATCTCCTAAGTCTAAGCCAGTTGTCTGTAAAGCTATTTTTGTAGCTCTATCGATATGTGGCAAATCAAGGTCGTTTTGTTCATCAATGTATTTTTTGTCAATTGATAGCATTTTCATAACATTGCCAAAACAATTTTCTATTTCTTGCTCTAACCTGCTCTTTAGGATTCTTTTCATAATCGCACCTTTTTAAAGACCGTCATATAATTTGTCTAACACTTTATCAGAATCGGTAACTATTTTGAATTCTATTCTTCTGGAGGCATCAACTGTTTCTCTTGGTCTGCTATATGAAAAACCAGCCGCTGTTACCTTGCTTTCTATTTTTTCCCTATTTTCTTCATCCATTTTTCTTATTTCAAGTAATGTATTTCTTGCTCGTTCTTGTGAGACATTAAGATTGTATTCATATGTTCCGACTTTAGAACTATGCCCTTCTATTCTTATTTCTTTTATGTCATCTGCATATTTTTCATTTAGTGCTATTTTAGCAAATCTTGGCCAAAAATGTTCCAAGAGATTTTTAAATGACTCATTTACCGTCTTTTCGTCGTTAGCAAATAACTTGTCTGATTGAAAACGAATTACTAATTCATTTTTATCAATTTCTGCGCCGTATTCATTAAGCTCTTCTGGAGTAAATTCCGACATAAGGTCTTCATATATCTGATTATTTACTTCCTTGTATTGATACACTACGTGCTTGCTTTGGGCTACATATAATATTGATATGAACAAAAATATTATTACGAGTCCGGTCATTAAGTCAGAAACTGACTGCCATATGTTTAATTCATTTTTCTTCCGTAAAAACATTTTTCATCACCTCATATTTTTTGTCTGCTTATTGAGTAATGTCAATGTTTCATTTAGGTCAGAATAAGATTCTGCCATCTTCTCGGCAATTGCAGACAACTGTTTTCCAAGTGTGATGATAGCTTTTTCCTGTTCCTCGCCGTTTTTCTTAGCAATTTCTGTATACGCGGCAGATATTTTGCTACTTGCTTCTGTTATATTGTCATCCCAATCTATCGCAAATTCCTCTATCTTTGATCCTATTTCTTTCATGGAATTTGTCATTGTTGTTTCAAATGATTTTATCTGCGCATCCATAGAATCAATTGCTATCTTGCTCTGATTAATTATATTGTTAGTATTATTCTCCATTTTTGATGCAATGTTAGTAAACTGTTCCAGAGTGGATTCTGTGATATACGCATGGTTGTCTTTTAAATCCTTAATCATATTTGACATACTCGATGACAATTGGCTAGTAATTTCATTAGACCTTGTATTAAAGTCTAATGTTGCTTTGCCTATTGTTTTGGCTAATGTATCTGTCATGTTGTCGCAAGTTAATTTTATATTATTAGTTGTTGCATTGTTAATATCATGAACAGATTGCATAAATTTATCGTGGATGTCTGCTGTTTGTGTGAGCATATTTTTATATGCATTTGTTGTGTTATTAGCTACAGTTTCAATCTGCGCGTTGACAAAATCGCACATACCGTTTACTGAAGCAATAGCTTTTTCCATTTTAGCTGCTGTTTCTACGGTTATAGCTGTGCTTTCTGTCAATAGTTTTTGTTCTTTTGAAAGCTCTATGACTGTGCTATGCAAATCTTTTATATTGTCATCTACTGTGCGTATTACTTGCTCTGCTGCAGTCATCTTATCAAGGAAGTCTATTGTCTTGTCAAGAGATTTTGTAAATCCATCTCTAACATTTCCAAAAGCCATCGTAAGTGTATTTATTTCCTCTTTATTCTCTATCTGCCACTGATTGAGTTTCTTTACGGACTCGTCTAGACGCTTAAAGTTTTCCCCAAACTGCTCAGTAAGATTTTCATTAAGGTTTTCAATCAGCCCTCGCAATGAAGCTATGAAATTGTCACTGAATTTCTCTGACATATCTTTCAGGAAGTTGTCAAACTTAGACGCAAGATTTTGCATTTCGGCAGTATTTTGCTGCATTTGTTTAATTTGGTCAATAGAAAATTCATTTTGTTTCTCTTGAAATTCGATTGTGTTTTTTAACATTAACGCAGAGTCTGCACTAGCTTTTTGCGATGATTCTTCTACATTCCTTATGGAATTTGACATTGTTTCAAGAATAAGTTTTTGGGCAGAATTTCCTGATAAAATAACTTGAGCCATTGACTTTATTGCCATCTCTTGTTTTTCTAGTCCTGATGACATTGATTCCAATAAATTATTTATAGCTTTTGTTTGCTCAGATATTATAGCTGACTGAGTTTTTGAAGTTACGTTTTGCTCTGCTAACATGTCTGACATTTTATTTATACTATTCGCTAATTCAGTTTGGCTGCTATTTCTCATTGCCGTTGTCAAAATTTGTATGGAGTAACTAAGGCTGGTGAGGTCCGTCTTTGATAGTGCATCTAATTTTGATAAATGTTCAATAGCTTCAGTTGCAAATTGTTTTTGCGATTCAGACATATCATTAAGACATTCTATGCTTTCTTTATGGCGCTTATCACTGTCAATTATTGTTTTTACGGCTAATTCATCTAAAGATGTGGAATTTTCATTTTCACTACATTTTATCCATTTAATAGTTATTGAACCTAATAATCCTTCCAACGATGTGACAAAAGCGAATTTCATTCCTGCTATAACTTGCGGTATCTGATTCATTAATTCTTTACTGTCAGATGCATTAAAGTTAACTAATGAATATGTTATTCCTAAAAACGTTCCAAAAACACCAAGTGTTACGCAGTATTCTCCGTAATTGTCATAACTATTATCGTTATTTTTTGCTTTTTTCCATGCATAATATACCCACCGTGCTATAAATAATCCACATACTAGCCACATCATCAAATCTTGAAGCGTTACCCCTGCAAAAATTCCCATAATTTTCCCTTCTTATTTTAAATATTTTTAAATATATGTATATAGTATTATAACGACAATATTAAGTCAATTATTTTTAATATGACATATCATAGAAATAGTTATTGATGTATAATGAAAAGCCGCGATATAAAAATCGCGGCCGTTTTATTATACTGATTCTTCTGTTTTAGACATCTTCTCTTCAAAAGAATAATTTGACAACATATTATTCAATGCTTTAAGGTGGGTATTTTTTTCTTCTTTTATAAATCTAACATCATAAGTTGGTTCATTGTTGATATTTTTTTCTACGTAAAACAATTTTCCATGAATATAACTCATAGTGCTATGACCATTATTTAAGTCTCCTATGCCAATTATATTATTCTTTGCGTATGGAAAATCATCAGCATAGTAAGGCAATATTTCGCTATAAAATTTATCTTTTGCTTCTTTCTTGATTATACGGTAGATCCATCTATCATTCAAACTATTGTATCCAGAAACATCTTTTTCAGACATATAATTTTTGTAGTATTTTTTTATAAAAGAATCAGTTGCTTTTTCAAATGTATCGCCATATTTAGGATCTTTTAATACCAGATGTAAATTTGGATTTATATCTATAAAATCAAGATTTAATGTCATAGCGATATCTAAATCATTCTTGAGGATATTTATATCGCTAGTATTATATTGAGTTATATAGGCCATTAAATCTATGCTCGTGTAGACACCAGCATCATTGAATCTATTGACGATATCTTTAATCCTATCTAAAGAAGGGTTTTTTCTATTATTAATATCAAGAGTATAATCATCAAATGATTGAACCCCTATGCATACTGTAGTAAAACCTAATTTTATAATGGTTTCAATTTTTTTGTCAGTTAGATACAGTGGGTGTAAATCTATGATTTTGTTTTTAATATTATAGAAATTAGGTATCGATTCAAGTATTTTTACCATGTCATCTGGTTTGAGTAAATTAGGTGTTCCTCCGCCAAAATACAAGTTTTCTGCAACTTTTGAAGCGAATATATCTTTGTATCGGCCAATCGCTTTTGGTAAATATATTTGAGTATATTCTTTATATTTTTGTGCGTAATCACTGTCAAGAAGATGCCCCGTATAGACACAGTATTTGCATCTACTGCCGCAAAAAGGAGAATGTATATATATGGAATATCCTTCCGTGGCAGTAGCTTCTTTCCACATTGTTAATATTTTATTGATCATTTAAATGTGTTTCCAGTTCTTTCTTTTTATTTCGATAATACAAACATACTTCTTTTCTGATGTTGAATATTATGTCTGTTAAGTCAGAAGTCGTTAATGATGAATTATATATATTAGTATGGGTTATGTCATTGCTCATTTCTCCATATGACTCACCAAGCATCTTTCCATTTTTATCTCTTATATAAATTCTACTTCTTGGCTTAGACATATCAAAATCCTCAAATAAATCTATGTAGAGGCCTTTAAATGTACCATTTAAAATGCTGTCTGCTACTAATTGCATTTGAGAAATAAACGTATGCTGATAAACATGACCAATAGCTATAGCATTTTCTACTGTTCCAACACTAACAGTTCTTACCCCCATTGAGTATATATCTTCTATACTTTCGTAGATGTATTCAGAATTAAAAGAATGTGTTACCATATGGACACTTATTTGGCTTGATGGTACATTATACATGAATAACTTTTTTATATTATATGTAACTAAATCATAACTGTTTTGTTTGTTTGATTTAATAATCCTTAATCTATTGGCCATCTTAGAGCCATCAAGAGAAATAGCAAATATAACATTGTTGTTATTTAATAAAAAATTAATCAAATCATTGTTTACGATTGTACCATTGCTAGTGATAATGAAATATTTGGCGTTATCAGGATCTTCTTTTTTGAATAACTCTACAGATTTCTTAATGTAATCAAAAGCAAGCATTGGTTCGCCACCAAGGAATTCTACCGAATAAGGCTGATTGTTAATATTGGATTTTATAATATTACGGCAAAGAGTCTCTATCTCATTCCATGTATATGTAGATGTTTTATCTTTTTCGTAGCAATAGCTGCATTCCATATTACACAGCTTAGTTACATGAATTACATATCTTTCCATTCTATTCTCCAGTGTTATTCATAAAATGATTTTGCATTACAGCTACATCTATTTTTACACATGCAGGCAGATACATTGTAATAATAGTTAGGATTTATGTTATTGTCACATACCGTGAATTGACGTATATGACCATAACATTCCATATTTAAATTACAAGTGCATTGACCAGTCCTTGATTTACATGTACATGTTTCAGTATACTTACCCCATCCAGACTTATGACTGCAGCGTACATAAGAGCAATGATTGTCACAGTAATCCCAGTTTGCACGAGCAGCACAGACAGCAGTTACCCACGTTTTTACATCGCAACTACATGTAGATGAACGTGATACGCATGTACAATAATTATACGTGCATTCTCTTGCAATAGTTACAGTATCACAAGAACAACCAGTTTCTATTCTTGAGTCGCATGTACAGCTATTATCAGGAGGAATCATAGAAAAATATTTTTGAGCGTTACAGCTACATCTACCTTCGCAAGTACAACTATTTGTTGCACTTCTTCCTTCACAATTGCACGACTCGACCGTTCTGTTGTTGCAAGTGCAGTCTCTATAATGATTATATTTGCCAGCATCTCTATTTCTGCAGCTACATGGTGTAGTTGTTCTTGCATGGCATGTACAATAATCTTTTAATGTGTTTGCATGGCAGACGCACCCTATACTTGCTTGCCTTGCATCGCATGTACAATAAGCCAATTTGTTTAATGCAAGGTCTATATCACCAACTGACAAGGCGTCTTGTACTGTAGTCTTGTCTGTGATATCTGAATATGATGTATATAAATGCTCGGTACAAATAGTTCCAACATGAGTTTGACACGTTCTTCTATTAAGCTTCATGTCTCCAGAACGTATCTTAATCATATCTTGCAAATCATTTTTGAGGGTATTTAAATCTTTATAAGAACCGACAAGGAGCATATCGTCAGATGCTCCCCGTCTTTCTTGTACCATTCTGTTTAATTCAGTCTTTAGGTCTAATGTTTTGCTCACGGAGTTCTTTCACCTCTTGTTTGATATCCTTGAGCTCCTGAAGAATAACTTGAAATGCTAGTGCGCAGGTTTCTTCAAAATCACTTGAATATGGATTTATGTTATTCTGTTGTGTATTATTAGGGGCTCCGCTGTCGATGTCACACATACACCCAGGATTTTCAGGATTGTTGCCAGACTCGCATACTTCCTGCCTGTTAACAATATCGCAACCAGTATAATCAGAACACTCTCTTGAGTTACAAAGGCAGTCATTGCTTGATTCATTGTTAAAATTAATCAAGCCTAAATCTCGCACAAAAATTTTTATTTCATTTTGGTATTTTTTGTCAATATGCATCATATCACAGTATGAGCCTTTGATCTGCTTTGTAATATCTCCATTGTATTGAAAATTCACTGCCATACATCTATAGCATGAATTAACTTCACAATCCTCTGGACAATCTAAGCAATTTGAAGTGCATGAAATATATTTATAGCATACTTCAGTGTTGATTTCACTTAGATTAAATATATTTCCAATACGCTCTGATTTATCCGGATTATTAAAGTAAATCTGATGACAAGGATAAATATCACCATCTGCAGTAACTGTAATAAAACTATCGCCAGCGCCGCATGTTTTTTTAGGCTTTCCTGTATCAAAACACCTATCTAATGGTGCATACATATTGATTAAATTAACATCGCGGGTTATTTTTATCAGACGTTTAATATAATCGCAGATTGCTTTTTGCTGTTTATTATATTCTTTAACATCATCATCAGTCCACTGTTCTTCCATTACTGGTAAAAACCAAACATTCTGGATGCCCCATTCTTCGACAAAGAATTTAAAATTAGAAAACATTTCTGATACAGTGTCTTTATTAATACAACTATGTACACATAATGCTCTAGGATTGTTTTTGTATAATTCCTTAAATTTGTCTATATTCTTTTCTACGAGATGAAATGATGGACCACCAGCTTTAGTTACTCTGTATCTATTTTGAGATTCTGCATTACCGTCAATAGATAATTGAATATTTAAATGACTGGATTGTTTATGCCATTTAAGGACGTCGAAAATATGGTCATTCATGATAGTTGCGTTAGTAATAATGGATGAGGTAAATCTAAGTCCTTTACTTTTAGCAATCTCTTCACCTTTGTGAAATATTTTATCAATCAAATCTATGTTAAGAAGAGGTTCGCCTCCGAATAACATAGCATTAAATTCTCTTTCGTTTCTCTTGAGTGCATTATCACTAAGAAATTCTAATGCAGCGTATGCTACATCTTCTGTCATAATTTTTTCATTATGTTTTTCGAAACAGTATTTGCAAGCAAGATTACAGTTTTCAGTTACAAGAAAACTAGCTGAAGTAGGTGCAAACATCATAATATTTTTATTCTCTCCTATTTATATAATATATTAATCTCTTGAATAAAATGCTATCCAGGTTACTTCACCTGTATAAGATCCAGTGTTACCAATTGTCATTGTTTCATTATCCCATGATATCCAATACTCTCCTAAACATCCCATAGTATTCTCATTTGGGACGAAGGTGCAATAATATGGCTTAACTGATTTCCCTTTTCTGTTTTTTGCGCCATGAGTTATGACTACTGTATTGCTATCGCCAGCAAGATTAACTATGCCAGACATTGGCTCATCAAGTTTTGCATTCCAGTATGATATTTGATTATCTGTTGTTAATCTTCCTGTTGGGCCTTGCTGGATCATGGTATGGTGTATACTGCTAGGATCTGAGCCTTTTTTTGCGACGTCTTTTTTTATGTAACGTTCGTCTAACTTTAAATTATTTACGACTTTATCTATATCTAGTCCAGCGAGGTTGTCTCCAATATTTAATTTGTAATCATATACATCATGCCAATTGCGATCATTCCCCAAGTGTTTAATTGCTTCCATTATGAACTAGCACCACCTGACTTTAGACTGTTTATATCAGACTTCATTGAGCTTATATCCGATTTCACTGTATTCATACTAGACTCCAATGCAGATAATCTTGACCGTAAAGAACTTACATCTGATTGTAATGAATTTATATTTGCCTGCAAATTAGTTACATTTGATTCTAATATGCTTGAATTAGATTTCATTGTAGCAATTACATTTAATATATATCCTATCGCTTCTGTTAATGTAAAACTTTTATGTGGAATTCCTAACGAACTTCCAGACATAGAATCTCTTTTACTATCATAATGTCTAAAAGTTTTATCTCCTTGAGAATCTACAAAGTTACAAATATTGATTTGCGTTGCTTTGTCTATAACGCCTTCATCGTACTGTATGCCGGCAACATCTCTTATAATCCATGTCAATATATCAGCTACTGTATATGTATCATACAGAGGATCACTTGCGCTTGAATGCCCAGCTCTAATTACAAGCTGTCTTCTATATGGCATACCAGACAGTGGATCATTATCTCCAGCTGATGGATCCAATTGTAAATAGTAATTAGTATTGCCTACAATACTGTCTTTAAAATCATCACGCAAACTTTCTGTTTTTGTCTCAACAATACTGGTAACAGCCGCATCTACGTTATCTACCATGCTGTAAGATTTATCTACTTTATTACGTAATGCGCTCTCCAGATCGTTTTCACCAATTAATATACTGATTTGTCTATAGCCAGACAAGTCGGATTTATTGGCCTTACTGTCTAATGCTGCGTTGACACCAGACGCAGCATTGATAGCATCAGCGCAGTATGAATCCATATCTGACACTGTTATACTGTCGCTTTTTTGTCTGCAACCGTCTATGGCTGTTTTATCTGCTTTAGTATTTTGCAATTTAGCAAGCAAGGCATTCATAGTAGCTAGGTCAGATGCGTTCACATTTCCGCTTAATCCATCTGGAACTACAGCTTGGTAATAACCATAAGAATAATTAATTTTATCTTGAAGATCTGATGACAAATCAGTTATCTGGATTGGATCAGTGTTTGAACGAATTTCTGTCTTATCTGCTTTCTGAGTTATGTCATTTTTATTTTTATTGATACGATTATTAATATCAATTATGTCTTGGTCTGTTTGGTTGTCATGCACTGTGTTAACGGCCATATTAGATTCTAACTGGACGACTCTTTTTCTTAAGTCAGAATCATCATATGCTGCCCCTGATGGTGCTCCCCATGTCAATACACTTTTTCTTAATTCCGGATCTAAATCATCAAGCGTAATTGGGTTGTTTAATGCTATTTGTTTTATTAAATCTTCTTCTACATCATGTCTCGATATTTTTTTTGCGACATGATTTTTCGTATTGGCCATGTTTTACTATACACCTCTCTTATATGTAAGCAATGTATTATTTAGCATTTCAAAAGCATCATCTTCCGTAATTTTATTTTCTTTAAAATTATTATAGATCATTGCTATATCATCTTTGACATCGCGCGATGCTTTATAAATATTAGTATTTCTTTCTGCTATCATAGAAAGAATATTTTTGATATCTTCAGATGTAAGTATATGTCCATTATTATCAGAATCAAACCATTCAATATTATCTGAATTCTGTGCTATCATTAATTTAGAAATAGAATTGTCGCTAGTTTGATAGCTATGATTTTTATATACAATGTTTGAAGAACTTAATTCTTTTTCTATTGAGGTAATTTCTTTCTTTATTTCTTCTATTTTTTTATCGATTGTTTGCTTCGTTTCTATCTTTGTGACTTTTCCATTTTTATATTCATATTGCAAATCGTTAAGATTCTTTATATCATATTCTACATAAAATTCTTGACGTGAATCCAAATCTTCACGATTAGGTTTCGCAGAGCATGATGCAATACATTTATTCAACCTATCAAAAATTAAAAACATTTATTAAGTCCCTCCGTCTTTAAGTCCTATGGCAGCATATCCTATTACTTTAATGCTGTTATTTGGATTCGATTGAATCAGTCCATTTGCCATGTCTACAACTAAGTCAAGTGATGCTGATATAGATACCGCTGCGTTTACGACTGCCCCGGAGCTTGTGAACGATGCCGACAATGGATAAACAATAAATTTACATTGATTCCTAGAAAATCCTGCTGGAATAGGAATGTATGCCCCCTGGCTTGGAGACATTGTACCTGTTACAATGTCTATTCTTGATGTATTATTTCTGATATATTTTACTAAATCATCTACACCAACTATATTGATTATATGTTGGTGTAACAATGTTTGATCTATAGTAGTATTTATACTGCAATCGCTAGTTCCATCAAACACTCCAGAGCCTGTAATCTCACCAGTAATATTGAAATTCCTAGGAGTAGATAATTTATCTGCAGTATCTGATCTGCCGCCATTTGCCACGTTCGTTAGAGGTTTGTCTGTTAAATCATTGTAACTATGAGTATGGCCATCCAATGATAAGTTGTCTGTTATGCCATATCCTAATAATGATGTTGGAGTGTTTTTTATTTTATTCCAATCAAGTTTGCCATCATCAGCATCAAGATATTTTCCGTAGTTTGCATAATCGAAATCAGTATCTATCCATAAATCACCAATCTCAGCCGCTTTGGTGTCAGGTTCATTATCATTAATAAATACTCTTGGATAAGGATTGCCTATTCTTACTACGTTGGAATAAGTTATAGTAACTTCTTGGCCTGCTACCAACTTTTCATTTAAAATTATCTTTGTTTCTGATAATTCAGTTAAGCCACCTGATGACTGTGAGCGATATAAACAATCATCTATCATGAGGCTTATCTGATTCCGTAACATCTGATAAGAGCCTTTTTCAAGATAGAAGACAGGATATCCATCATCAGTTAAAGGAAAATGTCTGGTATTACCATCTCCGTCTTTACATGAAAAGTTTCCATCGCCCTCATCTGGATTGACTATTGTATATACCTCAGTAACAAGTTTGGTGTCTTTTGCGATACATAATGTTCCGTCGTTCTTTAGTCCGGCTGGAACCCAATCTGACTCTCCCTCTATTTTAACCTGCATTATACCGGTAGTGGTATCTATAAACAGTGAGCCATTTGGTATATCTGCCCAAATATAATTATCTTTATCTTTCTCCGTTACAATTATCGCACGTCCGTCAGATAAAATATTTTCACTGACTTTTTTTATTCCTCGCGTTATCGCCATTTACGTTTTTCACCGTCTTTCGTTACGTTTTTTATTTCGTGCGTCACATGGCGCGTCAAAATTTAACAAGTATACCTCCAGAGACAGTATTACTGTCTTTTACTATCCAGCCGTCGACGTTATTCTTTTTGTTTATAGGGAATTCTACTATAACGCTCGTGTCGTTTTTGTTGCTACGTCCGACTCCAACACCCCAATGTTTTGTATTGTCTACTTCTATTGGATCTACATGAATATCAAAATCAACTTTTGAAG
>NFZD01013577.1_pt1 | contig 34137 bp, 43 predicted proteins | sample 1095381 | NCBI WGS metagenome assembly NFZD01 (sample SAMN03609891, study PRJNA323583) | gut metagenome | isolation source: feces | host: Rattus norvegicus | place: Denmark: Riget | collected 2013 | reverse complement strand
TAAATCGGAGATTGATGTAAAGACCAACGCAATCGATATCGCTGTAAAAGCCAAGGTTGGTTCCGATGAAATCATCAATGCCATCAACTTATCCAAAGAAGGAATTAAGATTGATGCTTCAAAGCTGAATATCAATGCAAAAAGCATTCGTTTGCAATCTACAACTTTGGCATGGGAATGCAGTAATAGCTCGATGACGGAAGATGGAGAACTAACCGCCTGGAAAATTAACATTATTCAAGGTGCGGAAATTTATTCGAATAACGTCAATACTGAACCATATATAGACTTTCATCGAGGAATGAGCTCTTCAGACTATGATGCTCGTATTTCTCTTGAAAGCGGTCAATTCAGATTTAAAAAATCTGGAGGAAGCTCAACGGCTCCAGTCGTATGTGGGGATATTACATGCGGAACCATTCACTGTACACAAGTTATTTCTTCTGCAAATTCTGCATCAGTAGCTAGTGCTTCAAAAATGATGGCCGTTAGTAATGAAGAAAGCTCGACTTATACAGGACAGATTGAGACTACTTCTGGTCAGATCATGACTTTTCAAAACGGAATTTTAACTGAGGTGAACGATGCTGAGTAATGGAGAAAAACTCGTTGTATTAAAAAATAGATTGACTGCATATTGCATCGATCTATTCGCTTCGACAGGCGTTGATGGAGCGCTTGCCGTATTAATCTTAGATGGTGTCCGAGGGGATATTTACAAATCAGCTTTTTCCAATCTGACTGAACGAGTAGGGCGAATGGAGAGCGGAGAAGATATTCCAGTTGAATCGGAGGCTGAAGTTCCTCCATCACAATCAGAAGATTAGGGGCTAAATTTTCTAGCCCCTTTTATTTTTATCTTAAAAGGAGAATGAACTCGAAATGGCAAAAATTGATAACTATGTCCATGATATTTTGTCTGCCGTTTTTGGTGAAGAAGTTCGAGGGTCAATTGCAGCCGCCTTAACTGCTGTGAGCGAAGAGAGTGGTCAGGCTTTGGTCGATGCTGAAACCTCCATGACAGCCTCTTTAGCTTCTCAGGAGGCCAGCGAAGCCTCTGCTGAATCTGCCGCTCAAGCAAATCAATCCGCTCGAAGTGCCGAACTCTTTGCACAGCAAGCGGGGGATGATGCGGACACTTCCGTTGAAGCCGCGAATCGGGCGATCAGTACTTCAAATCAGGCGAAGGAAACTGCCGATGCAGCAATTGAAAAAGCGACTAAAGCTTTAGAAACTTCTAATACGGCCATTACCGAATCTGGAGAAGCTAAAACTGCGGCAAGTACTGCAGAAACAGCAGCTATTAATGCTCAAACATCTGCTGCCAATGCTGAAGCTAGTGCTTTAGCATCTCAAAACTCTGCTTCCAATGCGGAAAGTTCTGCTCAACAAGCTAAAGCGGACGCTGCTCAAGCAAAAACTGATTCTGAGACTGCAATCAATACGGCTAATACAGCCAAAACCAATTCAGAGCAGGCTATTACAACAGCTAATGAAGCTAAAGTATTAGCCACTTCGGCAGAGACCAATGCAACCGCGGCTTTATCGAACTCGACGATTGCTTTGAATGATTCTTCTGAAGCGAAAACCGCAGCCACGAATGCAGCAGCAAGTGCTGAGTCAAGTGCAACCTCTGCTTCTAGTGCCCAAGCAAGTGCGAGTGCTGCTGAAGCGTCTGCTCAGGCGGCTGAAGAATTCGCTCAACAGGCGGCGGATGCGAACCAGTCGATGACTTTAGCGACCGAAGCCAAAATACTGGCTACAGAAAACAAAGCAAAGCTGGATACTATCGAAAATGGTGCTCAAGTTAATAAGATTGAAGCCATTAATGTTAATGGAACCCCGGCAACTATTGCAGATAAAGTTGCTTCCGTAACGATTCCTTTGAAGTTTTCCGATATGACGGATGATGTTGGATATCTGAAGACGAATGATCTGCTCACCAATCTACAGACCTTGGACGTTATCCGAATGGTCTATCTAACTATTCTTCCAGAAACAGGACAGGAAGGCGTACTGTATATGGTTCCTGAACTGACAGGTGAAGATGGCAACATCTTCGCAGAATTCGTTTGGCACGATGGTGCATACGAATTACTGGGCGCAGCCAAAATGGATTTGTCCGGGTATTGGAATCGCGACGATTTGCAATTCCAAAGTATTGAAAATGGGTTTACTGTCACATGGTTATCCAACACCGCGACGGTAACGACTCCAGTTAAGGGAATTGACTATTTTACTGATGACGATAAGCATGAAATGCTGTCCTATGTAATTCAGAATCTTCCTGTAGCAGAAACGGAGGCATTTTAGAAATGGCAAATATTTACAAAATCAATGGCAGCACTTTGACCGGATTAGCGGATTCGGTTCGGGCTAAAACGGGCGAATCAGACCCACTAACTTTGGCAGACCTCAAAGCGTATATTGACGAATCGGGAGTATGTGAGGCTTATGCTTGTACCTATTACGATTATGACTTCTCTACCGTTTTATACAGAGAACCGATTCTAGCTGGCGGAACAACCACATTCGTTGGAGAGAACCCGACTAAACCGACAGACGAAAACTATAAATATAAATTCAGCGGGTGGTCAAAACAACAGAACGGAACGGCATCGGATGACATTTTTGAAAACATCGAGGAAAATGCAAAGTTCTATCCAGTATTCATTCCGGGTCCGAAAGATTCGACAGTAACGTTTTATGCGAGTGAATCAGATACAACACCGCTTGCGACTGTATCTGTAGAGTACGAGGGAACGGCGGTGTATCCAAACGACATCAAGGCACTTACTAGTGGTGGAATGCCGTTTGCTGGATGGTCACAGTCACTCACGAATGTTACAGATGATTTGAGTGTGTATGCCATTTACGCTTCACGTGAAATTTCAGAGATTACAGATGATTGGGACACAATTATTCAAAATGTCGAAAATGGAACGTATGCAACAAAATATAAAATCGGTCAGTACAAACCTTTGACAGTTGGGTCAGAAACGATTCAAATGCAAATTGTCGGAATGTATGCGGATAAAACCGAAAGCGGAGATTACGTTCACACGTCGTGGATGGCAAAAGACTGTATGGTAAATACGAGAGCATGGAATTCAAGCGGATCAACTTCAGGTTATTGGGAAGCATCTGAAATCCGATCCTATTTGCAGGGCGATTTCCTGGCATCAATTCCAGACAACGTGAAATCAAAAATAAAAACCGTTCAAAAGGCATCATCAATTACAAACGGCGGTGCTGATACACATATCACGCAGGATAATGTCTGGTTGGCAAGCGATACAGAAGTGTTTAATACGTTTGCGAACGGTGGTGTTTATACCGTTCTGTTTAACAGCAATTCAGCAAGAATTAAAAATATAAAAGGTTCGTCTACATATTGGTGGCTGAGGAGCGTTTACGGCTCGACCGGTGCCGACATTGTCAGCTCGGGTGGCTCTAGTGGCTACAACCGTGCCCGCGATACCTATGGGGTCGTGCCCGGCTTCTGCATTTAATCTAGTATCGTAAAATCGTGTGGGGCTTGTCCCCGCACGTAATTAGAAAGGATGATGATATGTCCGTTCTTAAAAACGAGCGGTCTTTAAGCAAGGTTGAATTTTTAGATAAGGCGAGAAGGATTGAAAAGATAACTATGGCAATTGCAGTAAAGTTACCAAAACGATGGACATTCTTCCTTGGACAACCGATAGCGAACTTGGCTTTCGATGCACTCAATCTTGTGAAGGCTGCGAATTCGCTATTTCCAGAAAATCCTCATGAAGTTCAAATAAGGCGTACGTATTTCATCAAAGCATTAGGTTGCTATTCGGCTTTAGTGAGCCAAATGGAAATTATTGCCGACTTTGTTCACGTAGACTGCAACAATTATCAAACTTGGTCTGCTATGGTATTTGAAGAAATCAGGCTGATCAAAGCCGTTATGAAATCGGATAAAAAGAGATATATGAACATCAAGCGATAATGAATCACAGGTTAATTTATGTATAGCGTTTACGACTCGACCAATGCCGACAATGTCAACTCGAGTGGCTCTAGTAGCAACAACAATGCCAACAATACCAATGGGGTCGTGCCCAGATTCTTTCAGCCAGACAAAGTAAGAAATGAAATCAGTGCAAGAAAAAAGAAGGATAGATTAACCTTTCCTCACGGATAAATAAACGCTTTGACGAGATTTGACGTTAATACGTTCGATCTCTAATCGCAAAGCTTAATTTTAATTATGAAAAATACAACTAAAAATCAGCACGCCATTTCCTATGATGACGTGTTTTCTTATGACCATCTATATAAGAGTTATTTGAAATGTCGTAGAGCTTGTGGATGGAAAGCATCTACACAAAAATTCATTGCTCAAGCACCGGTGGAAGTGTACAAGCTTTGGAACGATTTAAATCAACGAAAATGGAAATCGTCTGGATTTGTCACATTCACCATTAAAGAGCGAGGTAAAACGAGACTCATCCAATCCGTTACATTTTCAGAACGTATTGTTCAAAGAACGTTATGTGATTACGCATTAACACCAGCAATCACAAAGCGATTCATTTACGACAACGGAGCGAGTCAAAAGGGTAAGGGATATCACTTTGCAATTAGCCGATGCAAAAAACATTTGATTAATCACATTCGAAAGCATGGAACAAACGGCTATGTTTTGACATTTGATTTCAAAAACTATTTTGGAAGCATTGACCATGATTACGCAAAATCAATCATCGAGAAGTCGAGGTTAGACGATGATCTGAAATCCTTGTGTTTTTATCTCATTGATTGCTTTGGAAATGTTGGAATTGGACTTGGCTCACAGATCAGTCAAATATTGGCTTTGGCGGTAGCCGATAGGCTTGACCATGCAATAAAAGAACAGATGAGAATCAAGGGATACGGACGATACATGGACGATGGATATTTGATAGCTGACTCAAAAGACGAGTTGAAAGAGTGCTTGGTAAAAATCAGATCAATATGCCAAAGTTGTGGAATCGTTTTAAACGAAAAGAAAACACAAATCCGTAAGCTATCGAGTGGTTTTACGTTTTTGAAATGCCGGTTCTTGATTACGGCATCAGGGCACGTTGTTCAAAAGATGCCGCATGACTCTATAGTCCGACAACGAAGGAAGATGAAAAAACTTGCCGCCAAAATGAAGAATGAGGAAATATCAAAATTCGACTTCTACCAATCGTATCAATCTTGGAGAGCGTATGCTTCGCATTTCAATTCTTATAAAACGATAAGGAGCATGGATGAGCTATATGTGAAATTGATAAAAGAATAGGAGGAATAGAATGGAAGCATTTCTGCAATTATTTGGAGAAATGAAAGTCGCAACTCTAATTCTCTGCATTTCTGCATTTTTTTTCATTTGGAAAATTTATAAGTCTGTTGAAGTAAACCTTTCCAATCGATTTAAAGAGCAGGAAGAACGGGAGCGCAAATTTAAGGAAGTTATCGATCAAACTCAGAAGTACCCATTATGGCACGAACAAAGTCTAGCCATTCAGCAACAATTTTCTGATGCCATTACTCGAATCAAAGAAGGACAGAATAGAAATACTTTGTTACTGGAAAAGCTCTCTAAAGAGTTAGGTGAAAACGAAGCGACTACCTCTCGCTATCGAATTCTTCGTTTTAGCGACGAGATTCTGCATGGAGCAAAACACTCCAAAGAACATTTCGATCAAGTGCTCGATGATATAACAACCTATAAACGATATTGTGAAGAACATGCAGAATACCAAAACAACAAGGCTGAACTTGCGATCGAGAACATTAAAGCAACTTACAAAAAGTGCTGCGAGGAAGGAACTTTTTCTTAGGAGGTATATTTATGATTAACTGGACTGTAAGATTTAGAAATAAACAATTTTGGTTATCCATTATCCCGGCAATTCTATTACTAGCTCAAGTTGTTGCCGGAGTTTTTAATTTTGATCTGAACTTAGGCGAACTAGGCGATAAATTATTAGCCGTCGTGAATGCAATTTTTGGAGTTCTGACTATTTTAGGTGTCGTTGTTGACCCTACAACAAAGGGAATTAATGACTCTAACCAGGCATTAAACTATTCTTATCCGAAAGAAGATTAGATCCGTATGACCTATGAAGAATTTAAAGCCGAAGTTTTAGGCAAAGGCTATGATATCGACGGATATTTTGGAGAACAGTGTTGGGATGGCTTTGCTTATTATTGCAAGCGACTAGGCTATCCAGTTATCCATTGCACTGGGTCTGGTTATGCCGAAGATATTTGGACCAAAAGAGCAACAAATGGAATTCTCAAATACTTTGATGAGACTTCAGTCATGCTTCCAGGAGATGTAGCGATATTTAAACGCTCGTCTTCAACGCCTCTATCTCATGTAGCTATATTTGATCACGACATAGATGGTGTACATGGAGCTTTTCTTGGGCAAAACCAAGGCGGCAAAGTGGTTTCCAATAACGGAGGGTCTGCTTTCAATATTATTGCATTACCTTATAGCGCTACCTACGATACAGCATTTCGTCCTAAGGCATTTTCTAAGCCTGTCAAGGATGTAGTCTTTTCGCTGGAAGGTGCCGATATTTCCGAGCATAACCCAAAAGACTTTCAGGCAAATCATCTTGACTTTGTTATTCCTCGAGTCGGCTTTGCAACAACAAAGGATAAGAACTGGGATACTTATATTCGAAATCTAAAAGACAAGATTAAAGGTGTATATTTATTCTCCTATGCCTTGAGTGGATCTCAGGCAAGGGAAGAAGCAAAATTCGCTATTCAACAGGTCAAGCAGGCTGGTTTAAAGAATCCTGTTATATTCTATGACTTTGAGTATGACTCTGTTCGATATTCTCGTTTAAATGGAATCAACCCAACTCCGAAGGATGTTCAAAACTATACAAACAATTTTATTTCTGAGGTTCATGCTGCTGGATTCAAGGCTGGAGTATATTTGAACCTGGATTACTACAATTCATATTACAAAGGCTATGATTTTACCAATCAGTATATTTGGTTCGCCTATCCGACTTCTGGACTCACTCTTCCTATTAATCCTGATCTAGTAGATATTTGGCAGTATGGAAACAATCCATATGATCTAAATCGAGCCAAGCCTTATATTTTCAAAGAGAATCTGTCACAACAGAATACACCAGTAAAAGAAGAAGAAGGCTCTGTTTACCGACTGTATAGTCCTTCTAATGGAGATCATCTTTATACCACAAACTTTGAAGAGGTAGAAGCTTTATTCAAAGTAGGATGGAAATTTGAAGGGGCAGCTTGGATTTCACCAAAAACAGGAGACCCGGTATGGAGACTTTACAATGGGAAGCATCATCATTTCACTTCTAATCCAGAAGAGAAGGCGATGCTTGAACAGATTGGATGGAGTTCTGAAGGAGTTGCATTATATTCTGGTGGACAGGGAAAACCAATCTATCGACTCTACAACCCAAATGGTGGCGAACATATTTTGACAGCCCAAAGGGAAGAGCACGATGGATTAACAAAAGCAGGATGGTACTGCGAAGGCCAACCGATCACTTATTAGACTTCGCATAATTTTGAGAGAGCTTGAATTCGTGCTATATTTTGGTCGTGAATTCTTGTTCTCTCTTTTATTTTTTGACTTCAAGGAGAGAACACCATGGCTAAGAACAAACTAAAAACAGGGGAGTCCAAGATGAAGGATGGATTCCGCTATCGAAAGATGATTGATGGAAAGCGAAAAGTCATCTATGCTCGCACTTTGCCAGAGCTGAGAAAGAAAGAAAAAGAACTCCTCAGCGCAGAAAACTTCGAGGACTTCACAACGAAGATTCCAACCTTAAGAGAAGAGGTTCGAAAGAGTCTAGATCTGAAGCGAAATGCAAGCTTCAACACAATCCAATCCTATAATTACTGGTTCGATGTACTGAAAAATGATCCGATCATGGATCAACCAGTAAACCAGATAAAGACCAGTGATGTTAAAGAGTGGCTACTGCAAATCTATGATTCAGGAAAAGCCTATTCTACATTGAATGGATATTTTACCGGGTTAATTCGACCAGCCTTTGATCTAGCAGTTGAGGATGGATTGATTGTGAAATCGCCAACAAACTTCAAGCTATCATCATTAATTCGAGATCGGAGCAAAACGACCAAACGAGCTTTAACCGAAGAAGAGATCGAGTTACTGCTGGACTATATGACCAATGGTCCAAAGGCTGCTCGGAACTTGAAACCTATATTTGTCCTGTTGCTGGAGACCGGATTACGAATTTCAGAGTTCTGTGGGCTGACCAAGAATGATATTGATCTGAAGAATGGACTGATCTATATTCGTCGGCAGTTAATTCGAAGACACAAGATTGTTCATATTTACGATCTGAAATCTGAGAGTGGAAACCGAATACTGCCATTGTCTGAAACCGCAACATCTATATTTCAGGAACTCATGAGTCAGCCTTTACCAGACTTCGAGGTAGATGGAGTGAGTGGGTTCTTATTTTTCAATCGTAGCGGAGAACCTACAGATTCCACCCAACTGAGATCCAGATATTATCTGATGCTGAAAACGATAGACCAACAGTATGGAACGAATCTTGGGGAGACCACATTCCATACCATTCGTCATACATATTGTACAAGACTCATTCAGCAAGGAGTGAATGTCAAAGTTGTTCAATATTTAATGGGTCATAAGACAGCTACAACAACTCTAGAAATTTACTCCCATGTAGACATGAATTTCGTAAAGAAAGAATGCTCAAAAGCACTATCACTAAAGCATATTTAAAGCTTTTTGGGCTAGCCCAATTTTTTCCCAGAATGAAGGTTTTGAAAAACTAAGATTTGTCATAAATTCGATATTTTGTAACAGCTTACACGGTTATTATCTAACTCAAATTGAGTACCGATCCAAATGTAACATAAGATAAATTACGAATATTTACGATACCTAAAAGGAAAATGCGAAGAATAGCCCATTTTATAGCCCAAACAGGTCCAAAATAGCCCATTTTTGAAAAGAGAGAACAGGATTCACAACTTTATTGCATTCTATATTTCTATAAGATACTGTGACTAATTTTACAGACATATAGAATTTAATAAAACCTAAGCGCTAAGGATGATAATACAAACTATAAAGTATATTTGTATAGTTTTACTCAGATGATTCTGATAATCTTTTCTTGCTAAAGGAGGAAACTAATGAACAACGAGAAACCAACTGTGTCTGTAAAGAACCCATATTGGATTAGCAAACATCGATATTATGAGCTCAAGCATTTTTGTCTGCAATACGAGGAATGGGATCGAGCTTATCGAAATTTGAAAGGTCTGAGCCTCAATCCAGGGTCAATTATATTTGTCGGGTGCGATAACCAGCAGCGAAAGAGTAAAGTAGAACGGATTGCATTACTACGAAATAGTTATTCTACCCGAATGGACATGGTGACTAAATGCTGCAACGAAGCCGATCCAGTCATAGGACCATTCATAAAAATTGGAGTCACGGAAGGCAAAAGTTACGACACGATGAAAGCTAGCTTAGATATTCCATGCTGTCGAGAGATCTATTATGACTTGTATCGGAAATTCTTCTGGCTGCTCAGCAAAGAAAGGCAATAGTTATATTCGCAGAAAAAAGCTCTTCTTTAATGAAGAAGAGGAGGAACGTTATGAAACGTTTGATTTACTTATGCATGAGAACATGCGTAATTTACAATTATGCCAAGCAGTTCGATTCTGGAAAGAGAACTCTAGAAGACTGGTTAGACCTGATCCGCTATAGTTATTATAGCGCTCGGGTCGACTGGTACGAAGGAATGGCTAGCCAGGCAAATCTGAAATTGGAACAGAAAAGTAAACGACTCAGAATTCTCATCTAAGAACACAGAGGACTAATTCAGTCCTCTTCTTTTTTTTTTCGCGAAAAAATTTAGTTCTTTAATGAAGAGGAGGAAATGTTTATGAGACATTTGTGTTACTTATGTAAGGAGCTTTACGAATCTTACAGACTATATTACAAGACTGTTGGGTTTTGGGTTTTACCATTACGATGCCACAAGGACTTCGCCAAAATAAATTATTTGAAAGCCCAGTGTAGCTGGTACAATTCAAAGCTAAGAGAGCAACTAACGGCGTCTATAAGATACTCTGAAGACGTTCTTACATCATCTACAGAGGACTAAAACAGTCCTCTTCTTTTTTTTTTCTTCGCAGAAAAAAATAGTTCTTTAATGAAGAGGAGTGAATGAAATGACAGATTTTGAACTTGGGATTCTAATTATAATTTTCCATATTTTCAAATGGATAATGTTCTCGTTGCCAGTGGCAATCGTTGGATGTTTGATCTATTTAAAAGTAAATGGATTAAGTGTACTGGAATTCATGACGAATATCGACGAGATTGATTTGCTGAGATACGAAAGAGAAAGACGGAAAAAATAGCCGCCTTTCTTTTTTTAGAAAGGAGAACGACGATGAATGCTCTATATTTCATCCTTGGATTTTCACTAATTGCTAATGTGCTAATCAGTGCACGATTAGTCAAAGCCTACAAGGTGGTTGGCTTACTAGCAAATCCAAGTCAATACGGACTAAATCGAGAACAGGTGCATAAAATTCTCGATATTTGGTACGAACGGCAGGGAATGCACTAATTCGCAGATATTTCTGCTTCTTTAATGAAAGGAGAAAATTATGAACGCAATTGCATTAGTTGTATTTACTATGACTGCCGTGAGTCTGATCACATGCGCTGTACTAGGTGTATATGTCACAAGCGTATTTGTTCAGAATGCACGTTTTGTTGTAACAACGATTAAATTGTCTGACAAGATACTCGATAAAGAATAGGGGAACACCACTTCCTCTATTTTTTTTTTCGTCACGCATTAGACCAGACCACGGCGTATATTCATAGGAGTGAACAAAGATGAACGAAGAAACACTAAAATTGCTTTTAGGCTTTTTTATTCTTTCTACAATCCTACTTGCTGCTATTTTACAGTATTTTCTATCGAAGAGAAATCCTGAATCAATCGGAACGATTAATGTTGTTCAGACTGGAGCGGATGACTATGAGATGTTCTTAGGGATTGAAAAAGAAAAACTTGAGAATCTGCTTAAGCAGAAGAAAGTTATATTTGATGTGGAACTTATTGATAAAAGGGACCAGTAAGTTCCAAACACATTTCTCGCGAAAAAATTCTTCTCTATTATGAGAAGGAGAAATGTATATGACAAAAACTATTGGTTTATCTAAAAAGGTTTTAAACACTGCAAAACGAACTGTGAAAACAGCTTTAAAGCGCCCTTCTACTTACGGTTGCGTGGTACTTGGATGCGCGTTACAGCCAAACAAAACGCCTTTAAATATGGCGACATGTGCGGTAGGAACGGTAGCCCTGTGCTCCGCCGCTGTATTAGTACGGGAGGAAGCTTGTAAGCTTGTTATCCGTAAGTTCGTTCCACAGACAACAACTACCATTAAGATTCACTCGATAGAGGAAGTATAAAACTATACTCCTCTCTTTTTTTCTCGGGGAAAAATTCTGTTCTTTGATGAAAGGAGAAATAATATGACACTAGCACTAAAGAACCAATTAGAACAGGAGGTTCTAGATCTCATCAAAAAGTTAGATGGATTGGAACCCGGAACTGATGAGCACCGGAAAGCGGTAGAGGATATTCAGAAGCTGACAACACTACTGAATGAAAATTCATCTGACAACAAGCAGATGCTTTCTGAAATATTCAAGTCAGTTTGTGGATTAGCCGCCAGCGGACTAAGTGCTCTGATCTTCGTAGGTTGCTTTACTGAAGGACTTCAATTCGAGAAAGAAGGAGTCTTCTGTTCTACAATGGTCAAAAACTTAGGGTCACATATGTCATCCCTTCTAAGAAAAGTCTTTTAAGACTTTTCTTTTTTTTCTGCTTGGAGGTTTTATCATGCGATATTTTCAGGATCAGCCAAAGCTATACAAAGCTGTATATGGAGAAACTTATATTTCATCCAATCCCATCTATGTAAAAGGAACACTTTTCCGAATCGGAAAGAAAGGACTTGTTGTCATTCAGCAACGCTATCGAGAAGAAGACAAGTCGACCTGGTGGGATGAGATCGATCCATGGCTAAGGAATCCTATATTTTTGAATACACGATTTAGCGAATTCTTTGAGAGTTTCGCATCCGAAGAAAAAGAGGATGGATTTAATACAGTTACAATTCGCCAGATCATGTGGGCATTACGCATGAAACCAATTAAGCGGGAACGATGGGAGACAGTATTTGATAAAAAACCAATCTAAAGGTTAAAGGAGAAAACTATGAACACGGAACAAAATAAGAAAGATCTTCTGGAGGAAGAGGATGTGATTAATCTAAGAAGTAAATGGATGAACAGCTTCGTTCAAAGAGTCATCAAGCAGACTGTTCAAAAGCAGCTGGGTACCAATGTGGATATTCGGATCAAAGAACTCGTCCTCAGACAGGGTCGTGGGGATATTTCCGGAAGCATTAGCGGAACCTTCGAATTCACACCTCGTGACTTATTCAAGTCCTCTTCGTCTAAGGAAGGTTCTAGTTATATTCCGAATCGAAAGCTTTTCGAATCGAACATGCATATTCAGTTCAATAAGCTCATCATTGAACAAAGAAACGGAAGAATGGGAGGAGTACTGGATATTTCCTTCAAATTCCCATCCGATGTTCTATTCAACTTATTTCCAACAAAAGCGGAACTACTGTCTAAAGGAGACGAACGATGAACCAATCTATATTTGACCTCTGTGTAAGACGAGGTGAAGCATTTTTCCGAAAACACGGGAATGCCATTCTAACTGTAGCCGAACTTGCGGCTCTGGGCTTTACAGCGAATAGCTTAATGAAGGAGACCATTAAGGCTAAGGATGTTCTTCAGAAGCATCAAACTGAAAGCTTGGCCATCAAAGAAGACCGTCATGAGAGCCGAAAAGGATATTTGAAGGAGAAGATGGTACATGAGTTCAAAGGCGTCAAGGAGATCCTTCCATATTTCAAATGGTCAATAATTGGCTTTGCTACGACTGCTGCTTTATCTTTGACCCGACTCTATACCACAAATAAAGCTTTGAATGATTCAGCCTTAGCTTATTTAGCCTTAAGCAATCGATTCAAATCTTATCGAGAAACGGTATCCAATCAGGTCAAAGAGAAGCAATTAGAAGAAATCGAGAAAGATTATATTCTGAATGACCAGAAACTTGCTTCTCCTGTTACAGGGAAAGAGCCTTATTACGATACAATAGGCGAACGAACTGTTTATCTGTCTGAGAATGATATTCTAAGAGCAGAATTATTCATCAATCAGTATTTAATGATCAATGGAGAGTTGAATCTCAACACTTTATATTCTGAGATCGGTCTTGATCTAATCCCAGACGGAGATATTATCGGATGGTCAATGTCTAGTCTCTATGAGGAAGGGTATTGTGACTATGCTATCGGCCCTTGGGTGCACATGGATATCGTAGAACGTGGTCAGCCAGAAGAAAATGGACCGAAGTGCAAGATGCTAGTTCCATCAGCTCTCCCTTCAACTGAATCACTTTTATATGATTATATTGATTATGACAAGCAAGGTATTGCGAATGTCGAACTGGAGTACACCGAATTCAAAGACTCTCCAAAAGATATTGATCGCATCAATCAAAGGCTGTTCAGCGGAGAATAGCTCGCAAAAAAAATCGTTTCTATTATGAAAAGGAGACATGTATATGAACAATTTTATTAAGGGCTTATTACAGCCAAAGGTTTTACTCGAAGTATCAACTCTTACGCTATCAGTAGTGAACGCACTGATGCAGAAGGAGTTCATCACCGAGCAAATCAACATAGTTGTAGAAGAAGCATTAAAAAACATTCAGTAATAGTCTATTGAGAAAAGGGAGAACTTATATATTAGGTTCTCTCTTTTTTTCTTTAGAACATAAAAAAGGAGAAAATTTATGAATCAGGCTTTAACGACTGCAAAGCAGTTTGTAGTCAAACATTCAAATGCGATTCTGACAGGTACCGGAATTGCATTAATGATTGGAGCGGTTACGATTACTGTTCCCGTAACGATCAAAGCAAAACAGATCGTTGAAGAAAAGAAACAAGAAGCTGAAGAAACTCAGGAGCCTTTCACGAAGAAAGATGTAGTGAAGGAGACGTGGAAGTATTATGCTCTCCCAACTGCATTGGTGATTTTATCAGGGTCATGCTTCGTCGCCGCACACAAACTTGATGCAAAGAAAGCGGGGCAGATCTTATCCGCTTTGTCACTAAGTGAGAATGCTTATCAGAAACTGAAATCTTCTGTGAAAGAAGCTGTTGGAGAAGAAAAGATGGCTGAAATCACAAATAAAATGCATTCGGATGAAGTGAAGAATCTTCCAAGTAATGGAAAAGAAATTGCTTTAGTTGAAGGTGATGGAACTTTATTTTTAGAGCCAACTAGTCAGCGGCTTTTTAAATCCGATATTAACGATGTCAAAACAGCCATCAACCGTTTAAACGAGAGAATGTTCGACGAATGTTATATTACATTGAATGATCTGTATGACGCATTAGGTCTGAATACAACCACAATCGGCGATTATTTAGGTTGGGATATTAATTCAGAAGGAACCATTCGAGTAAACTTTGAACCGCATTTGGATAGTAAAGACAGACAAATTCTTTATATTTACTTTGACAATGCACCAATGTATCACAAATCATTTTAGGAGAATTCCATGGACGAAAAAAAAGCGCCTTTAATGGATAAGGAAAAAGAATCCATATTCGAGCAGATCAAGCCGATACTTAAATCTGAGGCTCAAAAGTATAGCTCAAGTATTAAAACGGAAGTCTATAGTTCCACAAAAGATTACCTGTATAAAACAATTAATACCGTTCTATACAAGATGTATAAGTCAACAACCGACTTTGCTCAGTACTTAATCTATAAAGATATTTCGTCTACAAGAATGAGAATGGTTGATATGCCTTCTTATAAGCAGAACTATTCTGCTCCGGCCTTGAGTGGAAGTCAGCCGCTTGTGAATTATAGTTCTCATTCAACGAAGACAACCACTGAAATTAAAAACAGCAGCTATACACATGTAGGTTCATTACAACCTCCAAGAAGCCCGTTCGATTTCGATAGCATTATTTACCCAAACCGTGAAACTGCTGAAATGTATCTTGACGATATGCGAGAACAAATTGCCATGTATGGAGAATTGAGAGTTTCTCAGTACTTTAATATGGTTGGTCGAGACTGTGCAGGTAACTACACCGCTCAGGATTATGCATGGAACAACTTAGATAAAGCGACCATCGAACCGACCTTTGAAGGAAATTACCTAATTTCTCTTCCAACACCAAGAAAACTTTAAACAAGGAGAAAATCAATGAAAAACTTATTATTACCTGTAAGACAGCTCGGATCTCGTGCTGTCTTTTTTGTTAAAGAGAATCAGTCGACAATCAAAGTCGTTGCTGGAATTGGTCTCGGCATTGCTGGGGCTGTAACTGCCTGCAAAGCAACAATCAAAGCAAAAGATATTTGGGAAGAGCATAAGTCTACAATGGCTCTTATCCATAAATCCGCTGAAGACGAAGAACTGAAGGCAAGTGGTGAATACACCGAAACAGACAAACGAAACGACACGATTCTTCAGACTACAATGACTGCAACCAAATTAGTGAAAACCTATGCAGTACCAGTTGGCTTAGGCTTAGCCGGAATCGGATTGATCTTAAATGGTCATTCTACTCAGTGCCAGAAAACAGCAGTTGCTTTAAATGCAGTGAATACACTTCAGACTGCTTTAGCAAGCTTCAAATCCAAAGCTACAGAACAGTTGGGTAATGATATTGTCAATCAGATGAATGTAGACACAATTGAAGTTGAAAATACGAATCCTGAAACTGGAGAACAGGAACTCATCAAGGTAGTCTCTAATGTTCGTGATCCATATTCTCGATTCTATGAAGATGGAAGAATCTGTAAAATTTGTTATGCCAACATCATGGATGACCTTGGCTTCTGCCAGTGTAAACAGGATGAGATGACAAACAAACTTAGAGCTAGAGGATATTTACTGTTGAATGATGTGTATGAAGAATTAGGCTTCGATAAAACTCTAATTGGTAACTACGTTGGATGGGTTTATGACATGAACGATCCTCGGTTTGCAAACTATGTAGACTTCGATGCAAAAGTGGTCAATCGATTTACAAAAGACAGTGATCCAGATGATCCAACTCTCGAAGAGGCAATTCTATTAAATTTCAATGTAGATGGACCGATCATGGACGAAATCATCAAACGTGGATTAATCAACAAATTTTAAGGAGAATGATATTTATGAAACAGACGAAAATTGTAACTGGATTCTCTATCGCAGCCTTGGCAACTATGGGAATCTTTTTATATTCCTACTGGAAAAAAAACGGCACTGTAAAATTCTGGAAAGCAAAGCAGGAACCTCAAGAAGAAATTGAATCAAAGGATGAAAAAGATATTTTAACCTTTGTTCCCAGTCGAGTAGAAGATACATGCGAGGTGTCTAAAGAAGAACCCAAAAAAGAGTTCAACCAAACTTACACTGCATCCATCAGCAATTATATGTCTACAGAAAAGAAGCCTGAAGAGCCTAAAACAATCGGGAACAAGAAAGAGTATATTTCTCCGGATGAAGTAGGAGAAACCGGCTTCGAGATTATCACCTTTACATATTTCTCTGATGGAATCTTAGCAGATGAAGATGGTACCGCAATTCCTGAGCCAGAGGCTCTTGACCTACTTGGAATGGACTATGAGAAACATATTGGTGACTATGAGGATGACTGCATTCATATTCGTAATCATGGTATGCATGTTGATTATGAGATCCTTAAAGATGATCGAACATATTCTGCCTACGAGTTATCTCTACCAAAAAGTAAAAGAAGAGTGGCTGAATGACAAGTTCATTAAGAATTCAATATTTTGATTTCCTCGAATCAAGTGTTGGGTATAGAAAGAACCATAAAAAACTTATGGAGGCTTTATTTTCCAAAGAGTTCATCTACAAAATTGAAGATATTGATCGGTTTCGTGATGGGGTAGCATTGCGATACGTATTTGCAGATGAATTCGAATATACAAATGATACGATTCGAAATGAACTTAGTGGCCCTTGTAATGTGCTGGAAACTATGGTGGCACTCTGTCGTTGTGCAGAAGATATTTTGTATGATCCAGAAACTGATGAAAACAAAATGATCAAGACCTTTGACTATATGCTGGATAGTCTAGGACTTGTAAACATGGATGACGACCATTTTTCAGCAGAGAAGGTTGATCATATTTTAAATGACTTTCTGCTTCACAAGTACGGCGAAAATGGACGAGGCGGCCTCTTCTATATTCCAAATGAAAAAATCCGAGACTTGAGTCTTTGGTATCAACTGAATAAAGCAATTAGTACTGGTTATTTGAGTTAGATAGTTTTACAAGAATTAGAAAGGCCAGGGGGTGATACTATAGACTTCTTAATGATCTCTACCAAAGCAGCACTAGAACGAAATCCCCGGCAAAAAGTAGTACAAATCTATCCTCGCTTCGTAATCAAAAAGTCAAAAGACTTAATGATTCGAGGTGGGGATTTTTATGCTATATGGCTGGAGGATGAAGGTCGATGGTCAACTGACGAAGATGACTTGATTCATTTGGTCGATCGAGAGTTAGACCTATATTTCCAGAAGAACAAAGAAACTATATTTAAACAGTATGAGTGTGACTCAATAAAAGTCTGCCATATGTGGGATGCAGACAGTGGAGCCATTGACCGATGGCATAAGTACTGTCAGAAGCAGCTTCGAGACAATTACAAGTTTCTAGATGAAAAGTTGATATTTGCAGAGGACAAAACTCGTAAAGAGGACTACTCATCAAAGAGACTACCATATTCTATGGGTGAGGCTGCTACACCAGCATATGACAAACTCATCAACACTTTATATTCCGCTGAAGAAAAGCACAAGATCGAATGGGCAATCGGCTCGATCATCACTGGAGCATCCAAAAGTCTTCAGAAGTTTCTTGTTTTGTATGGTTCAGCAGGTACAGGTAAGTCAACCATCATCAATATTATTCAGCAGCTATTTGAAGGCTACTATTGCATATTTGATGCAAAGGCACTGGGGTCTTCGAATAGCGCTTTTGCTTTGGAATATTTTAAGGACAACCCACTTGTAGCCATCCAGCATGATGGCGATCTATCTCGAATAGAAGACAATACCAGACTCAATAGCTTAGTTTCTCATGAACAGATGACTGTCAATGAGAAGCACAAATCATTATATTCTCAACAGTTTAAATGCTTTCTTGTGATGGGTACTAACAAACCGGTCAAGATCACAGATGCCAAGTCGGGACTGATCAGACGGCTTATTGATGTGACTCCCACTGGAAAGAAGCTCAGTATCAAGGAGTATCATGACTGCACAAACAAAATCAAATTTGAATTAGGAGGGATTGCTCATCATTGTAAAGAGGTATTCGAAGCAAATCCAACTTTTTACGATGATTATATTCCATTGAACATGTTAGGAGCGACTAATGACTTCTATAACTTCGTCTCTGATTCATATTTCAAACTCAAAGAAGTGGATGGCATTACGTTGAAGGCGGCATGGGAACTGTACAAGACATACTGTGACGATGCCAAAGTGAACTATCCATATTCTAAACGAGTGTTCCAAGAAGAACTCAAGAACTATTTTTCCAGCTTCGAAGATCGAGGCTATGCGAAAGATGGAACCCGAGTAAGAAGCTACTACTCAGGATTCTTAACCGATAAATTTGATCCCACTCATGACGATGAGAAGGATCCGATTCCAGATTCAGGATGGATTCAGCTTAAGAAGATTCCTTCTATATTTGATCAGACCATGAAAGACTCCATTGCTCAATATGCGACAGACACGGGTACCCCTGCGTATAAATGGTGCAATGTGAAGACTAAGCTTTCTGATCTGGATACAAGTAAGCTTCATTATGTAAAGGTCCCTGAGAATCATATTATTGTGGACTTTGACTTAGTGGATTCAACTGGTGAAAAATCACTGGACAAGAATATTCAAGAAGCAAACCAGTTCCCACCCACTTATGCCGAACTAAGCAAGAGTGGAAGGGCAGTCCATCTTCATTATATTTATGCTGGAAATGTAAATGAACTCTCAGCTATCTATAAGGAAAATATTGAAGTTAAAGTCTACCAGGGGAATAGTTCACTACGAAGAAAGCTAACTCTTTGTAATGATATTCCTATTGCTACAATTAACTCCGGACTCCCGAAGAAAGAAGTAAAAAAGTCTATGCTAAATGAGCAAACGATTAAAAGTGAAAAGAAGCTGCGAGAATTGATATTTCGCAACTTAAACAAAGAAATACACAACAACACAGCTCAAAGTGTGAGCTTCATTAAACAGATTTTAGATGATGCATATTCCAGTCCACTCACTTATGATGTCTCCGATCTGTTTAATCCTATATTTACCTTTGCAGCAGGAAGCACTCACCAAGCGGATAAGTGTCTGGCTATGGTCAAAGAGATGCACTTCAAATCCAAGGAAGAGACTCCTGCTGATAGTTATATTTCCAAAGATGATCGAATTGTCTTCTATGACATTGAAGTCTTTCCGAACTTACTTCTAGTCAACTGGAAGTATGAGGGAGAGAGCGAGGAAGTTCATCGAATGATTAACCCTTCTCCTGAAGAAGTTGAACAGCTCTTAGATAAAAAGCTGGTGGGCTTCAACTGTAGGAAGTATGACAATCATATTCTCTATGCCAGAATGATGGGCTATGACAACCAAAGCATGTATAACCTGAGCCAGAGAATCATTAATGGAGATCAGAATGCATTTTTTCGTGAAGCCTACAATATTTCTTACACTGATGTATATGACTTCTCAGCCAAGAAGCAGAGCTTAAAGAAATTTGAGATCGAGCTAGGGATTCACCACAAGGAATTAGGGCTGCCTTGGGATCAGCCAGTGGATGAAAAGCTCTGGCCCGAAGTTGCTGCATATTGTGACAACGATGTTCTGGCAACTGAAGCTGTATTTAATGCAAGAAAAGCTGACTTTGATGGACGAAAGACTTTGGCTAAGTTAGCAAATGGCACAATTAACGATAAGACCAACACCCTGACAACCAAACTGATATTTGGAAACAACAGAAACCCTCAGAGTGAGTTTGTGTATACAGACCTCTCTACTATATTTCCCGGTTATGACTCAGGCTTTGATCCGGGGAATCCTTATCGACAAAGACCTTCGACATATTTTGGGGAAGAAACTGGTGAAGGCGGATATGTCTATGCAGAACCCGGTATGTATGAGAATGTGACTTTACTGGATATTACTTCTATGCATCCTCACAGTGTTATTGCCCTAAACTTATTTGGAGATCGATACACCAAGCGATTTGAAGAGTTGGTAGAAGCGCGAGTCAAAGTGAAGCACAAAGACCGAGAAGCACTGAAGACTATGATGGATGGTGCATTTTCTGAGTATGCTGATGCATCCGATGAAGAACTGGATGGGTTGGCCTTTGCCTTGAAGATCGCCATCAACTCGGTTTATGGTCTGACTTCTGCTAAATTTGCGAATGCCTTTAAGGATCCTCGAAACCTAGACAACATCGTGGCGAAACGAGGAGCTTTATTTATGATTACCCTTAAGCACAAACTAGCAGAGATGGGAGTTAAGATTGCTCATATTAAGGTGGACTCCATTAAGATTCCAAATGCAACTCCAGAAGTGGTTCAGTATATTTCTGACTTTGGAAAGCAGTATGGATACACCTTTGAGCATGAAGCCACTTACGAAAAGATGTGCTTAATTAACAACACTGCCTATGTTGCTCGATATTCTCAAGATAAGGAGATCAATGGTAAACATGCTGGCGAGTGGACGGCTACAGCAAAGCCTTTCATTATTCCTTATATTTTCAAGCCTCTGTTTAGTCACGAACCACTCAAGTTCGAAGACATGACAGAGACTTTTTCAGTTACCTCAGCATTATATTTGGATCTCTGTGAGGGACTCCCAAATGTTGAAGCTGAAGAAAAGGAGCTGAAGAAAATTGCCAATGATCCATCTAAACAGGATCGAGTCCAAGAACTTCAGAACATTATATTTCAGGGCCACCATTATGCCTTTGTAGGAAAAGTCGGAAACTTCTGTCCAATGCTTCCTGGATGTGGAGCAGGGAAACTCATGCGAGAGAAGAATGGAAAGTATGACTATGCTTCTGGATCAAAAGGTTATTTGTGGATGGACTCTGAGACTGTGAAGAAACTCGGACTTGAAGACAAGATTGACAAGTCATATTTCAGGAAGGCTTGTGATGAGGTGGTTGAAGAGATGACCCAGTTCGGAGACTTCAACACCTTTACTGAAGATTGATATTTAGAGGAGAAAATTATGCAGGTACAACCAATTCAAAGTATTAACATTGAAAATACAAGATTACTCTTTAAGAACTTTAACGGAGCACCAACAAAGTTTAAGCCACAAGGAGGTGAGAGAACATTTTGTGCAGTTCTTCAGGACCCAATTCTTGCAGAACAGATGAAAGCTGCAGGGTGGAATGTCAAAGAGATCCACTCTCAGGACCCACAGGATGACCCGATCTATTATATTCAGGTGACTGCTCGGTATGGAAAGTATGGTCCAAAGATTATCATGGTCAATGGACGAACTAAAGCCTGTACCCCACTGAATGAAGATAGTGTAGGGTTACTCGATAATGCCGATATTTCCAGCGCTGATCTGACAATTCGGCCTTACACTTGGGAACCAGGGAAGATCAAAGCATATTTGAAAACCCTATATGTAGTGATTAATGAAGATCCATTTGAACACAAGTATCACGATTACATGCCAAATGAATCGGAGCACTTTGGAGATGGCTTAGACTTACAAATGGATGAACTGCCCTTCTAATGGGCATTCTATTATATCCTCATCAGGAAGATGCCCTTAAGCGAATGAAGAACGGGTGCGTTCTCTGTGGAGGAACAGGTAGTGGGAAGTCCATTACAGCAATCGCATATTTTCAAAAGACCTATGGAGCGAAACTCGACCATCTGTACATCATTACCACAGCAAAGAAGCGGGATGATGGAGACTGGATAAAAGAGTTAGCTCCATTTTCTTTGCCGAAAAGCTTCCAGTGCACAGTTGATTCATGGAACAACATCAAAAAGTATCAGGAAGTAAAAGACAGCTACTTTATATTTGATGAGCAAAGAGTCTGTGGAACCGGTGTCTGGGTCAAAGCATTTTTGAGAATTGCCAAAGCAAACCAATGGATCCTCTTGTCTGCCACTCCGGGAGATACATGGATGGATTATATTCCACTCTTCATTGCCAATGGTTTCTACAAGAACAGATCTGACTTCACTCGACAGCACATCATATTTGATCGATTTGCAAAGTACCCAAAAGTTTCTAGATGGATGAATGAAAAGAAACTCCTCAGAGAAAAAGACTATATTTTAGTAGACATGGACTTCGATCGAAAGACTGTAAAGCATCATGCGGACATATTTGCCGACTATGACAAGGTGATTTATCGGGAGATTGGTCGATCTCGATGGAATCCTTATAAGAATGAACCGATCAAGAATGCTTCTGAGCTTTGTTATATTTGGAGAAAAGTCACGAATAGTTCAGAAGAACGAATTCAGGCTATTCGAGAGATTCTCAAGCAGCATCCAAGAGCCATTATATTTTACAACTTTGACTATGAGCTCGAAGCTTTACGAGAACTATGCCATGCAGACAAAATTCGATTTGCTGAGTGGAATGGGCACAACCATCAGGATATTCCCAAGACTAAAAGCTGGGTCTACCTTGTTCAGTATGCAGCAGGTGCTGAAGGGTGGAACTGCGTTACAACAGACACCATTATATTTTTCAGTCAGAACTATTCTTACAAAGTTTTGACCCAATCAGAGGGAAGAATTGATCGACTCAATACTCCCTATACTGATTTGTACTACTACCATATTTTGTCCAGAGCTCCGATTGACATTGCCATTCGAAGAGCTTTGAGAGAGAAGAAAGACTTTAATGAGCGGTCCTTTAAAAGATATTTCGAGGAGGAAAGAAATTGAACGAACTATATCGTCATGGTGTAAAAGGCATGAAATGGGGTGTTCGGAGATATCAGAATACTGATGGAACACTCACTTCTAAAGGAAGAAAGCAATTATCTGAACGAAAAAAAAAGCGACTTTCGAAAAAGTATAAGAAAGAAACCGATCAGCTTGCTGAAAGTTTGAATCGGAATCGTGATAAACGAGTTGAAAATGCACGATCAAGAGCCGCTAAAGACTATGTTGCTAAAGAAGGAAAGTATAGCGAAAACTATAGAAAACAGCATGGTATCAGAGGAAATGCAACAAAATACATGATGAATGATGACTATCTAAGCTGGCTTGATGATATTTGGGAAGATAGCTTTACCCGAGCATACAACGATATCACGTACAAAGAAATTACTCGAAACAAAAATTACCAAAATGCGAAAAATTTGGTCAGCAAGTATGGTCTTACCGACTTTGATGCAACGGCTAAAGATTTGGAATCTAATGTAGAATACATGAGAACACATTCCTAATTCGCAAAAAAATTACAGCCTCTTATGAGAGAGTTACTTAAATCTATAGGAGGTAATAAAGTATGGATGATCTCTACAGGTTACATTTCAGGATTACTAATTTAGAAAAGTATGAAGCGATTCCAGGATTTGTGGAATGTATGGAAAGTGAACTGATGCGAGTTTACGATATCTATGCTGATAAAGTCAATAATGGCATAACTGATGAGTTGAATGCGATGTTCGACAAGCTATATCCCACTTACTTCAAAGACAACGAAGGAAAAGAATGGTATGATTTGACAGAGTACAATCAGTTTATGGCTAATGGATATCAGCATCTTATTGTAGACGAGCTCAATGAAATGAATGTAAGTCCACTACTGGATTTCTTTGTAGATCCTAAAGAAATAACGCTAAAAGGATACCTGAAACTAGATCGAACCGTAACAATCGAATTCTATATGGAAAAAGTATATTTATCTTAAGCAAAGATGGACTCAGCATAACAATGTTGAGTCTTTCTTTTTTTTTATGCTCTCAACACTATGAACAACCTAAAACATTATATTTTGAGGAGACAAGACAATGAACAAGTTTTTAAGGTTCGATGGAAAAGTTGTCAAAGAGCTGAAGCCAGAAGAGAACATTTTGGAACAGCTCCAGAAAGAAGTTGGTGGCTTCATCGAACATGTAAAGATCCCTGATTTAGCTCCTCTCCATATTGAGGCATGGATAAATGAAGAAGGAAAGATCCTAGGCCTTAAACCTGCCATGATATTCCAATCGATTGTCATGCAAGATGGAGAGTGGGCACAGTATACAGACACCTTGAATGGACCCATTATATTTGCAAGATACGACAAGGAAGGTGAGATTCTCCCATTAAGAAGACAGGACTTAGACTATCTGAAAACCTATCTGGAAGAGAAGATGGCGGATATTTTCTTTGATGAAGAACAATACACCTTGCCTTTGATTCACCTTTAGAAGGAGGAAGAGGAATGGATATTTTAGATGAGAAGAAGAACCACCATGAAGAGCTATGCAGACTCTTACATGAAACATATTTAGTGAAAAACGAGAAGTATGGCGATTCTTTTGGAAAGAGTGTGACCAAGTATGGCCCTATTGTGGCTTTAACCCGAATGAGTGATAAGTTCAATCGAATCGAGAATCTTATTTTACAGCCGAACATGGACTGTGGGGATGAGCCGATCTATGATACTCTGTTGGATTTAGCCAACTACAGCCTGATGACTTATATTGAGCTGAACCATTTAGAAGTAGGAAAGGAGTAGTACATGCACAATATTGAAGAAGAGCGCATGATGACCGTAATTAAGCGAAATGGAGAGTCTGTTCCATTTCATGTAACCAAGATTGAAGCAGCCATTCGAAAAGCTAAGGATTCTTGTGAAGCCTCGATGAGCAATAAGGATATTTCCATGATTGCAGATGTAGTAGAAAACAAATGTAAAGCATTTCCTCGTGGAGTCGAAGTCGAACAGATTCAAAACTTTGTCGAAGAGGAATTGATGAATCATAAATATTATGAAGTAGCCAGACATTATATTAAGTATCGCTATGATCGAGAACTGCTTCGAAAGTCTAACACGACTGATGACTCCATTTTAACTCTGATTGAGCAGAAGAATGAGACTTTAAAGGAAGAAAATTCGAACAAGAACACAAAGATCATGTCTACAGTACGGGACTACATGGCGGGAGAGGTATCGAAGGACATTTCCCGGCGTTTTCTTTTGCCTAAAGATATTTTAGAAGCCCATGACAAAGGGATTATTCATTTTCACGACATGGACTACTTTGCTCAGAAGATGCATAATTGCTGCCTGGTCAACCTGGAAGACATGCTGCAGAATGGAACAGTTATTTCTGGAACAAAAATTGACAAGCCACACTCTTTCTCCACTGCCTGCAATATTGCTACGCAAATCATTGCTCAGGTTGCTTCTTGCCAGTATGGAGGACAGACGATCACAATGAGCCATCTTGCCCCTTTTGTTGATATTTCCAGACAGAAATTCAGAGAACAGGTTCAAAAAGAATTAGAAGAAACATATTTCAATTTAGATTTGAGCACGAAGACTGAGTCCTTTTCTAGGCTGGTTGAAACTGTGACTGAAGAGCGTGTAAGAGAAGATATTCGAAGAGGAGTTCAGACGATTCAGTATCAGGTACTTACCTTAATGACCACTAATGGACAGACTCCCTTTGTGACTGTATATTTGGACATCAATGAAGTTCCAGAAGGCCAGATTCGAGATGATCTAGCCATGGTGATTGAAGAAGTTCTAAGACAGCGAATCAAAGGGGTGAAGAATGAAGTGGGTGTTTATATTACTCCAGCATTCCCGAAACTGATCTATGCCTTAGATGAAAACAATATTTCTGAAGGACAGCCTTACTGGTATCTAACTGTCTTAGCTGCAAAGTGCACTGCCCATCGAATGGTTCCAGATTATATTTCCAGAAAGGTTATGAGGACATTGAAGATCGACCAGAATGGAGACTCTCAGGTTTATCCTTGCATGGGTTGCCGATCTTTCCTGACTCCTTATGTGGATGAACAGAGCAAACCAAAATATTATGGTCGGTTCAATCAGGGTGTTGTGACTCTTAATCTTGTGGATGTGGCTTGCAGTTCTGGAGGAGACATGGAAGCGTTCTGGGATATTTTAGAGGATCGATTAGAATTGTGCCATAAAGCCCTCAGAATCCGCCATAAGCGCTTATTAGGAACTACATCCGACTGTAGCCCTATCCACTGGCAGAATGGCGCTCTAGCCCGCTTAAAGAAGGGAGAAAAGATTGATTCATTACTCTATAATGGATATTCTACTATCTCTTTAGGCTATGCTGGTCTTGCTGAGATGGTATATTTCATGACTGGTGAAAGTCACACCTCTGAGAAGGGTAAAGAGTTTGGATTACAGGTGATGCAGGCTTTAATGGATGCCACTCAGAAGTGGAAAGCAGCGGAACATATTGACTATTCAGTGTATGGCACTCCAATCGAGTCAACCACTTACAAATTTGCCAAGTGCTTAAGAAAGAGATTTGGGGTGATTCCGGGAGTTACAGATAAAAATTATATTACTAATTCCTACCATATTCGAGTGACTGAACCCATTGATGCCTTCTCCAAGTTGACCTTAGAAAGTCAGTTCCAGAAGCTGAGTCCAGGTGGTGCTATTTCATATGTAGAAGTACCTGACATGAAAGGGAACATTGAAGCTGTTTTGACTGTCATCCAGCATATTTACAATACTATTCTTTATGCCGAACTTAATACAAAATCTGATTACTGTCAGGTCTGCGGCTTTGATGGAGAGATTCGAATTGTAGAAGATCAGGATGGCAAGCTGGTTTGGGAATGTCCCAATTGTGGAAATCGAGATGAATCGAAACTGAATGTAGCTCGTCGAACCTGTGGATATATTGGCAGCCAGTTCTGGAATCAGGGAAGAACAGAAGAGATTAAGGACCGAGTATTACACTTGTAGGGATTATATCTATGATTGAATTAGAGAATTTTCATGTAGACTTCCATGAATCTGTTATTCGTGGAATGAGAAACCCTTTGAACAGCTGGGGTATGAGTGACAGTATATTTTCAGAGGATGGTCAGGTCATCACTTTAGGAGAACGAGATTTAAAGCTGATGAGAAGTTTGGCTAAAGCTGGTGGATCAGAATCAAAGTTTAGAAGGTGTATTACAGTTTCCTTTGATATTACTGCGCCTTTATATTGGTGGAAGGAATATGACACCTATAAAGTTGGAACTGTAGCCAACTCCTGTTCTACTATGCATAAGCTGACTGCTCAGCCTTATCGATTGGGTGATTTTTCCTTTGAGTGGCTGGATGATGCTGATTCTCCATCATTCTTGGCGAAAAGCATCGTGTATCACATGAACCAGCTGAGAGAATTATATTTAGAGACAGGGGATTCAAAGTACTGGTGGATGATTATTCAGATCATGCCTGCTTCATATAATCAAAAGCGAACTGTGACTTTGAATTATGAGGTTCTCAGTCACATGATTCATGATCGAAAGCGCCATAAGATGAAGGAATGGAGGCTATTCTGTACTGATATTTTGACCAATTTGCCTTATTCCGAGCTGATTGAATTGTAGAATTTTAGCGAAATCTATGGGACACTTTTATTTTTAAAAGTGGCCAACTGGCCAAAAAAAGTGGCCAAAGTGCAATTGCTATCACATAATTTCACATAATATTCCACAAAATCACACAATTATTCCACAATTTCACATAACTGGTCAAAAAAAGTGGCCAACTGGCCATTTTTGCAGACAAAAGTGTCCCACAAGAAAGTGACATAATTTTCATCTATACAAGTTAATAATAACTCTTATAGAATTAGTGAAAAGTGCAACTGGTCAATGGGACACTTTTTTTTTACTTTTTTTATTTTTTGTTTAAAAGTTAAATAAATATATAAATAATGCCAAAAAAAGTGGCCAAGTGTCCCATAAGGCATTTTGAGGAATTTTTATGGATATTTACCTTAAGGTAAAGGAGGTCTCAGATTACCTAAGTGTTTCCTCGGACACAGTTCGAAGATGGATTCGAGAAGGATATTTGCAAGCCTCTAAACTGAGTGACAAGACTGGCTATGTCATTAAGAAATCAGACCTTCTTGGTTTCTGTCTCAAGTATCATAAGCCATGTGCTCTAGTCCTTACAAGAGCCTGTAATGATATTTCGGAAGTCACTGATCCTCTAGACAAGAAGATCCAAGAGATTGAGTAGTATCTGGACAATTTAAAAGAATTTCGAAGAAGGATGAATTAGATTTATATTTGCAAAGAGAAATCTAGGCAAACTTGACCTTCTAGAAACAATCATAGATTATAACAGTAGTAGAGGACTATATTTCTAGGAGGATTAGAAATGGGCAGAAGACGAAAAGCAAGAAGCGACTATGAGTACATCAAAGAAGACATCCCATCTGAAGGATATTTGCCAAATGAATACGGATGGACATTTGAGTATGATACTCAAAACGAGTCTGTTCGAAGAGTGAATGGTGATGCGATCGATGTTTCCAATAGCCCAAAGGACTACAACAATGATGAGATTATGAATCCTGAAGGGTTTATGGTGTCCTGTAAGAAGTGCGGAAGCTGGATGCTATTTGACCCAACCAGAGGTCGATTTGGAAAGTATATTTGTCCGATCTGTGGTGCCACTTTCAGTGAAGAGGAGTCTTATAAGGATCTCGAGAACGAGTATGATCGAATTTCAGCAAAGTACCCAGATTATGATTTAAATGATGAAGATGACCTGATGGCTGTTAATGATCCAGAATGTTATGAAGAATTGATGGATAGAAGAGAAAGGGAACATGCTGAGTACATGGCTATGCTGAAAGAACCAGCTATATTTGATCCAGACAACTATGATCCGGATGCTGATTACTAAGGCTTAAAGTTATATTTTTGAGTGTTATCTCGCAAAAAAATTTGGGTCTTTTATAGAGAGAGCATAATGAAGACTGTAAAATTGCAGTCTTCTTTTTTTTTAGAGAAAGGGAAAGTTTTGCAGAAATTAGAAAGTAAGTTTCAATCAGAACTGATCAAAGAAATTCAGAAGAGACTTCCTGGATGCCTGGTCATGAAGAATGATCCCAATTATATTCAAGGGATCCCTGATCTCATAGTCTTGTTTGGCAACAAGTGGGCCGCCTTGGAATGTAAGAGAAGTAGTGCAGCTAATCGCCAGCCAAATCAAGAGTACTATATTCAGATCATGAACCAGATGTCATTTGCTCGATTTATTTATCCAGAGAACAAGGAGGAAGTATTAGATGAAATTCAACGATCATTCAATGCTTAAAGGAATGCATGCATTTTTGAGTGCATCGAAGTACCACTGGATCAACTACGATGAAGACAAACTCGCACAGGTTCATGCAAGTTTCTTGGCTATTCAGAATGGTACAAAGCTTCATGATATTGCTCAGCAGTTAATTGAAGCTGGAATTAATCTTCCCAAGAAGAACATCACATTAAACATGTATGTAAATGATGCTATTGGATATTCTATGGAGCCTGAACAAGTTCTATATTACTCCAGCAACTGCTTTGGTACAGCTGATGCTATATCCTTCAGAGAAGACAAGAAACTTTTACGAATTCATGACTTAAAGACCGGAAAGAATCCAGCACATATGGAGCAGCTAATGATTTATGCTGCTCTTTTTTGTTTGGAGTACCATATTCGGCCTGAAGACATTAAGATCGAACTTCGAATCTATCAGAACAATGAGATTGTCTCCTGTAAGCCAGAGCCTGAGGAGATCAATTATATTTCAGACAAGATTATTCGGTTTGATCGACTTTTGAATGAGATAAAGAGGAGTGAGTAGACATGGACAAGAATAGCTATATTTTCGGACCCAATCAGGGAATGGATATTTTGGAGCACTATGGAACTAAGTTCCATTCTGGAAGATATCCCTATGGATCTGGTGAAGATCCATATCAACATGCTGGTGATTTTTTGAGTCGAGTTCAGCAGCTTCAAAAAGAAAATGGGATGACTAAGAGAGAAATTGCATCTGCTCATGGAATGTCTGTAGATGAATTAAATTTTGCTATTCAAAAAGCAAATGAGCAGAGAATTCAGGAAGCTATTGCTACTTGCAAGAATCGAATGGAAAAAGGAGAAAGTAGATCCTCAGTTGCTCGAGATCTTGGTGTATCTGAATCCACTCTTCGAGAATGGGAAAAAGGGAAGGTCCTTGAAAGAAGAGAAAAGATTCAGAATGTTGTTGATATTTTGAAGAAGGAAGTCGATGAGAAAGGAATTATTGATATTGGCGAGGGTGTTGAACTAGAGCTTGGGATCACAAGCAGTATGCTCAAGCAGGCAATCTATAATCTGGAAGCTCAAACTGGATATTATGAAGGCGGCATTGGTGTCAAGAATCCAACAGACCCAAACTTCAATCATCAAACCAATGTGAAAGTTCTTTGTAAAGACAGGGATATTTACAAGGAAGCTTATAAAGATCCACAGCTTATAAAATCTATTACCGATTATTATTCCGAAGATGGTGGTAAGACATTTAATCACTTTCAGTATCCAGAATCTGTAGATTCTAAGCGAATTCAGGTTCGATATGCAGAAGATGATGGAGTGAAAAAAGATGGAATGATCGAAATTAGACCGGGATGTAAAGATCTTGATCTCGGAGATAGCCACTATGCCCAGGTAAGAATTTTGGTTGATGGAACACATTATTTGAAAGGAATGGCTGTATATTCTGACGATCTTCCAGATGGATGTGATATTCGATTTAACACAAACAAGCACAAAGGAACTCCAATGACTGGAAATAAAGACAATACTGTCTTGAAAAATATCAAAGATGACCCAGCCAATCCATTTGGAGCAACTATCACAGCAAAAGGTCAAAGCACATATTTGGATGAACATGGGAAAAGAAAACTCTCTGCCATTAATAAGCTTTCAGAAGAAGGAGACTATGACACCTCCAACTCGAAAAACTTATCTTCTCAGTTCTTATCTAAGCAACCTATCAAGTTAATTAAGCAACAACTGGATCGAACTATGGATCTGAAGAAAGGCCAATATGAAGATATTTGTTCTTTAAACAATCCTGTTGTGAGAAAGAAGTTCCTGAAAGATTTTGCAGACGACTGTGATGCTGAAGCTTGCCATATGCAGGCAGTAGGACTGCCAAGACAGCATCGACAAGTATTACTTGGACTGAACACCATCAAAGATGATGAAGTATATGCTCCAAACTATAAAAATGGGGAAAAAGTTGCCTTAATTCGATATCCACACGCTGGTAAATTCGAAATTCCCATTTTAACTGTTAATAATGGCAACGAAGAAGGTAAAAAAATCATCACTCCTCAAGGAAAAGACGCCATTGGCATTAGTATGAAGGCTGCTGCCAAGTTATCTGGAGCTGATTTCGATGGCGACTGTGCAATAACCATTCCAATTACTTCAAAATCTAATATTAAATCTCAAAAAACACTAAAAGGTCTTGAAGGATTCGATCCAAAAGAAAAATATCCATATTCTAAGGGAATTCGAACAATGAGAAAAGATGAAGTCCAAAAGCAAATGGGAATGATATCCAATCTTATTACAGACATGACCTTAAAAGGTGCACCAGAAAGTGATATTTCTAAAGCTGTTCGCCACAGCATGGTGGTTATTGATGCTGAGAAACATCGATTAGATTACAAGCGGTCTGAAATCGACAATGATATTCCATTATTGAAGAAAAAATATCAGACAGGAGGCGCTTCAACTCTACTTTCAAGAAGAAAGCAGGAGGTAGAGGTAAATGAAAGGCAAGGAAGTCCTCGAATTGACTCAGCTACTGGAAAGTATATTTACAAGGAATCAGGAAGAACTTACGATGAGCGAAAACTTGTAAAAGTTCGTGATAAAGAAACTGGAAAGATGGTTCCGAAAATCGATCCTGTTACAAAGAAACCAATTTACAAGGATGGACAAAAAGGAAAACTGGCTAAAGAAAAGGTACCACTTCTGTCTGTTACAGATGATTTAAGAACACTTTCATCAGGAACAGAACAAGAGAATCTTTATGCCAACTATGGAAATAGTTTGAAGGCTCTAGCAAATCAAGCTCGTAAGGAATATATGAGTACTGGCAGTTTACATCGAAGTAAAGAAGCTGCAACTAAATATGCAAATGAAGTTGGAAGTTTAAATGCCAAATTAAATACTGCAATTAAGAATAAGCCAAAAGAACGAGAAGCTATTCGAATTGCAAATTCAAAGAGTGCTGCCAGAATTCGAGACAATTATATTATTGATAAGGATGAAAAGCAGAAAATTCGTACGCAAGAAGTTAATGATGCTCGAGCTCGAGTTGGTGCCAATAGTAAAGGCACCAAAGTAAATATTACAGACAAAGAATGGGAAGCTATTCAGGCAGGTGCTGTTTCAGGCTCATTCTTAAATAAACTATTGCAGTTTTCCAATGAAGACAGGGTTCGAGAACTTGCTATGCCAAACCAGAACAAAGGTATTTCTGATTCTAAAAGAGCCAGATTAAAATCTTTGGCAAACAGTGGATATACAACTTCTGAAATTGCTGCTTCTTTGGGAATTTCTGTAAGTACAGTAAAAAGATATTTAGATGAAAATTAATAAAAGAAAGGTTTGAGATTGTGAAAACATTTGCATTAACAACAAAAGACAATCCATTCAATCCTTTTACAGAGTTTGGCTCATGGTATCGATATGATATGGACAAAGGATATTCTACATGCTGCTTATTAGCTCGAATTGCAAGATATTCTACTGAAATGTGTGAACCTGAAGAAGTTCGAGAAACTGAAAGAGCTATTAATGAAATTATAAAATATGATCCATTGGATATTTATAGAAAAGTTGAGCATGATGAACCTAGTGATTGGGACTCTGTAATTAGCAAGAATGAAGAAACATTAAACTAAGCTAAATTTATATTTTCTGCACCATACATTTATATTTTCTAAGATATGCATGGTGCTTAAAGAATTCGATCTGAGTCCTAAATAGGATTCTTTGTAAGCTAAGCTCGAACTGATATTTTCCATACAACCAGGGGTTCTTAAAAGAACTTATTCTATATTTTAAACAGTTCTTTTAGAACCTTTTGGTTATTTTTGAGGTGAATATGAAGCTAGAATCAGCATGACTATTCGAATTCTTTATTTTTTTTTCATGGGAATTTATAGTGTTTCTATATTTCTGACCACATCATGTCCCCCATACTGGAGCCTTGGTCATATTTTACAGGCTTTCACTATACCCCCCCATATACAAAGTATGTTTTCTATGTCTTATAACTAGTAGCTTTCTACTGTTGTCTTCAGTTCGAATTGAAAGCGTATTAGTGACACATTTCAAAGTATGTAAAACACTCAGTGGCAAAGTTAGTCTATTATCAATGCTCTGTATTACTTGTAATGCACTGGCTAAATCCACAGATTAAGAGACTGCTAATTAATAAGTTTATTCTGGAGAGATTCTTTAGCTCTTTCTTGAAGCAATTCTTTAAAAGTTTCTTTAATAGAATTTTGAATGGATTCTTTTGTCATTGACATGAGTACACTTCTATTCTTTAGCACCCTCTTTAACTAACTCTAGAACAGATTCTTGAATCAGCACTTCAGTTACTTCTTTAGTGCAATCTTCAACTAATTCTTCAGAGAATTCTTTAGTACATTCTTCAACTAATTCTTCAGAGAATTCTTTAGTACATTCTTCAACTAATTCTTCAGAGAATTCTTTAGTACATTCTTCAACTAATTCTTTAGTGCATTCTTTAGTGCAATCTTCAACTAATTCTTCAGAGAATTCTTTAGTACATTCTTCAACTAATTCTTCAGAGAATTCTTTAGTACATTCTTCAACTAATTCTT